>Ga0116228_10003052_pt1 | contig 14665 bp, 13 predicted proteins | sample S1TSphfallax_2_FD_89694 | JGI IMG/M metagenome (GOLD analysis project Ga0116228, IMG submission 89694) | Host-associated microbial communities from peat moss isolated from Minnesota, USA - S1T2_Fc - Sphagnum fallax MG | ecosystem: Host-associated > Plants > Peat moss > Unclassified | place...
AGGTAGGTACCTCCTTGGGAAAAGAACCTGACCGTTGTTTTGGTCGTGTGGTAATCGAGAGCGCAAATCGAGGTTATAACCGAGAGGCCAGATACACGTCATCGTCGTCTACCTCTCTCTCTCTCTCTCGCTCTCTTCTACTTCTACAGGGGCGCTCTTCTTCGTTGATGCGCTTCTTCAGTGTTTTGTCGCTGCTGTTGTTTTGTTTTTTCTGGTGTTTTCTCACATCGAGAATGCCAGTGTTTCTTCTCGATTTTTCTCTGCTCGTTACATCTGCATCTTGAACTTGTGTTTCTGGTGTTGCAGGAGTTTTTTCCCTGGGAATTTTGATGCTGTTTTTGCCCCCTTGTTGTGTCTAGTTCTGTCATCTTTTCTTGGCTCTCTCTCTCTCTCTCTCTCTCTTCAGGGACTGCTTCTCGCTACAGGAGGTTTTTCTATTCGCTTCCCGGAGATCGCGCGGCTCGGGACTGAAGAAGTTGTTTCCAAAGGTGTTTCAGGTAATTTTTTTTCCTTCCTCGCAATTTTCGGAACAATGAGCGCCAGTTTCGATTTTTTTTTGAGTATTTTATTGCCTTGTTTTCCGCTTTCACAAGCTTCACAACGGGAGTTTGGAGTGGCGGGCGGGAGTTTGTTGTCTTATAAACTTTGGAGATCTTTGAAAACATATGTATGTATGTTTTTCTGTTTTGTTACTTGCTTTTGCAAAAAAAATTCGTGTTTGTACAGTAGTGTTGTTGTTTTTTTAATTTCCAGCGGCTTCTCTGCATCGTCGCCGGAGCTCTAGAAATGTGGGGGGAGGGGGTGGGGTTTCGAATTTCTTTCGATCTTTGCACCTGTGCTTTCTTCAATTGCTACATCTAACAGGAAGAGTGTTTTTTTCCTGCAGCAGTTTCCGGAGTCGTTGGCTCTCGTTTCGAACTTTTGGCTTTGCTACGATCTGGTGTCGGTTTCTGTAAGTGTTGTTTATGCGCAGCATCTCGCGTATCCTTATTTGGCAGTCAGGGTGTTTTTCTTGAAGGAGACCGGGCTTTCCTTCTTCCTGTGTCGAGTTGTTTTCCCGGCGTTTCTCTTTGATCCGCAAGTTTTATTTATGACTTGGATGTTGCTGTTTGTCGTTGCAGTTTTGGAGCTCTTGTTTTGTCTGCCGTGATTACGATCGGCGTGATTTTACCTCCTCCGTCTTCTTTTCATCAGCCGCGTGATTGAAAAGATCTTGCTCTTTTTCCCTTCGACTTCTCGTACTCGTGAGTCCTCTGCCTCGCAAAGGACAACGTAGCTTGCAAACTGTGAGAATTTTTCGCCTATTATTATAATTGCAAGCAGAAGCAATTTGCTCCCGTGATCTCCAAAAAAAGACTATTCTCCCGCTCCTCTTTCTCGTGGATCGTGAGCAGCTGAGGGTCTACAACCAGCTGATTCCCTGTCATTTGGAACTAGTTGACAGTCACGTATGCTCTCCCTGTAGTCGGAGAGTTCATGTGTCTCGGTAAAGGACGTCCTGAGTATCGGATCCTTTCGAGTGATCGCCACATTTGAAATCTGATCATTCGAAAGTGCTTTCGTTTGGTACGGTTGCCTCTCTCAAGCCCCACAGATCGTGCTGATTCCCCCCCCCTCTTCCTCTGTGCAACTCTAGGTTTTATGTCTGCAAGTTGATGCAATTCTAGAATTCCCAAGCATTGATCCATCTACAAATTTTCTCTTCCATGCTTTGGTGTTTGTTTCTCGGAGTTCTCTCTTTTGTTGAGGAGCTCTCTCTCACTTGGAAGGACAGTTTTCATGATTAGTTGGAGTGTCTGGAAGTTCGTGCTTTTCTTTGCTCTTGTCTCGAATTGTGAGGTTGTCCAAGTTGCTATTGTTTTGGGTGGCCTTCTTTTATTCCAAGGTGGCCCATGCCTTGACCGTCCCAAGCTGTGGCTCTCTGAGAAGCTTTTCTGCTACTGTAAATGATGGAATCTGAGTTAACTGGATCTGAGATTGGTTACTGAGTTCATTGTCATCTGAGAGTAGTTTGGATGGTTTTTGTTACTGGATTTTCTGCTTTTTCCACTTTTGCTTCTTCCTTGCATACAGTTCATGTCGTAATCTTTTAACATGATTTTTGTTGTTCTGATGTCTGTGCTCTTGTGTATCTGGATTGTGTTCAATAATATCTTTATCATGATATGTGATTTGATGCTTTCATTGTTTGTTTTTGCAGTCATTTTACTGTCTTGTGCTGGTTTTGAGGAACTTTTGTTTCATTTCAATTTTGTTTGTTCATTGCAATGCTGGTCCCACTTTTTATCTCATTCTTAATTTCTCTCGTCTCCTTCATTTCTGCAAATTGTGTCTTGTGGGTGTTTGTGTTTAGCTACATTGGTATTTTTTGTTGTGGCTAAAGAAGACATTTTGTATCTGAGTAGTTACTTGTGGCATGCCTTAAGGACAATTTTGGGGTGCAGGGGGGATCAACCACTACCCTCTATGTAGCCCCCTCTATGGCTTTGACTTAGATGCTTGCTTTTTAGTGGCACAAACTAAACAAAATGAACCTTACCTTCACAAGCTTGTTGCAGCTGGGAATGAGGGTACTATTTTGATTAGCTATGCCACTCAAGTGCCAGCAAACTTCATGAGTGAGAGTTCCCTGTTCTGGGAATATAACTCCACAAATTTTATATAATTGCTTGCCCTAAATTTTTAGCACCCGATTAAATGCTTATTTTCGCTCATTGCTGGGATTCATGATGTTCGTGGGGAGCAATGTCAATGAAGGTGATGGTCTGATACTTTGTGGATGACATTCATAAGGGTATGATTGCACTCATTCCTGTTGTATTTGTCTTGGTTTGGCCAAAACTGACAGAATATCTGTTTGGTTATTACCGTAATGCTTTTTTGGAGTTTCTCTTTGCGATCACCTTTGATATAAGCTAGAGTTCAGTCCTACCTTCTTGGTTCTCTGACTGTTGATGTTGCTGTGTTTTGGTCTCCAATTGCATAAAATGGGCTTGATTCTTTTTTTGTCTTAAGATCAAGGTTGGGGATCCTTCAGCTGGTTGATGCAGTGTTCTGTGAGTATATGGACAGAGAATGAAAACATTTTTTTTTCTGGTCTTCCTCATTTGCTAACTGTATGCTTGGAAGTGCAGACTGCAACAGCTAAGGTGTGGTGCGTGATTGCCATTGATGCCTAACCAGAGACTCTCCTTTTCTCTCCCAGGCAACACCCTCAGGAGCTTCAGCTCTGTTTGGAAAGGTCCTCAAAGCTCTCTCTTTCTGTCAGAAACACACATTTTCCCCTCTTGCTGTTCATCCGCTGGATTGGACCAGTATTTATAAATTTGGCTATCAATAGGCGATATCAAAATGAATAACTGCTGTAAAAATCAAAGAAAAACCTAACAAACGAACTTTTCTGCTTTCACCAACTGCTTCGCTAGTGAGGAAACTGTGGTCACTGCATATTGAAGGTGGAATTTGGTCATTCATGATATTTCTTTCCCTTCTTGGTGGTTTTGTTGTATTGGATGACATGCTTCAGTTTTAAACAATTTTATAGGAGAAAAAGTGCAATCTTTTCATTGGCCCTCTGTCTCCACAACGCCTCTGACTCAAACTAGTGTCCAGCTTCTCATTGCAACTTATGTATGGTGTTAAGCCCTTTTTACCTTTTGCCTCTTAGGCAGGCAAGCTGGCGCCACAAAGTACAAGGAGTTTTGGGAAAGGAAGAGCAAAGATGGGAGGTGAACTGTACTCGATTGATGATGAACTCTTTCCAGAGGATTATGAGCAATTTGGAACAACAGTGAAAGTGAGGAGGACAGCAGAGCCTAGTTGTACACATCCATGGGTTGACCCCAATATTTTGAAGCTGCTGCACAGGATTGGAAGGGGTCCTTTTGGTGATGTATGGCTTGCAACAATCCATAACTGTACAGAGGACTTTGATGAATACCATGAAGTTGCAGTTAAGATGTTACCCACAGGCTCGGAGGAGCAGGTCCGCTCTTTGTTGCGGAAGTTTGAGAATGTGTTTCACACTGCTCAGGGCTTGAGGGGTGTAAGCTGGCCTTATGGAATTTCAATTAAAGATGGAAAGGTGGGTTTCAATGTTTGTCCCTTCTTACTGATACTTTGAATTGCCTGTTTTTGCTCCAGACTAAGAATATCCAGACCTGTTAACTAACATAGTTGAGTGAAGAGAAAGAAAAGAGAAGGAAAAACTAGGTCCATCAGAAATCCATGTAGTATAGAAATCACCCTTGGATGCCAAAATTCCCATTTCAGTTCTACTATGTGTTTTCTTGGGTTTAACCTTCTGGAAGTTGATTTTTATCTTGCAATTTGTTACTGTCCATCTAACTTTGATATTTGGGGTTTGACCCGTGCTTTTCCTATTTCATTCTTGTTTTTGGTTGAGCTCCTCTTGGCTTTGTTTAGATGTGTATAACATCAATGGCTTACTCTAGTCCACCCTGGGTATTTTACTAATTCTAACCTGGAAAGAGAACTGATTGAACTTTGAACAGGCTTGCATCATTATGAAGTTCTATGAAGGTTCTCTGGGAGACAAGATGGCACATCTTCCAGGCAACAAGCTTCCACTTAGAGATGTCTTGAGGTGACTTTCTCATTAATCTCCATCTCTTGACAAGATGTTGGTCATCTGATGCTCCAGAAACCAGAAGGTAGTGAACTATTGCATCTTTATTGGTGACCAGGTTTGCTGAGATGCATTACCTTACATTACTTTCTTGTGGAATAAAATATCCAGGTTTAACCTGAAAACACCTTCAAAACTACATTTCCTGACTTTGACTAGGCTTTTATAGATCCATTCCAGTGAAAGAGAGTATAGTTGAATTCACTTCATTCTCTTCTACAAAGTTATTGCCAGGTTGAGACAAGTAATACAAAATGTGGGTTGTGGGTGTTGTACCACAAATTATATGTTGGTGCTCCCGGTATGCACTTGGGTTGGGCAGATAAGAATGGAAATGAGTTAAATTTGTCAGATGGGTGGGAATAATGACCTTTTCACATCCTTATATTTTCTATTACTGTGCAATCCTGCACTTTGCATTGCTTACGATGCATGCTTTTCATTGGACAGGTATGGTCAACAAATGGTTTCAGGCATTATGGAGCTCCACTCACGGGGGATTCTGGCACTAAATTTGAAGCCTTGCAATTTTCTTGTGGACAATCAGAATATGGCAGTTGTTGGAGAGTTTGGCATCCCAATGCTGCTTGGTGGAATCCACTCACCATTTTCAGAGCATCCATATTGGTTGGGCTCACCAAACTACATGGCTCCAGAGCAGTGGGGTACGAATCTGAGGGGCCCAATTTCTTTGGAAACAGATTGTTGGGCATTTGCCTGCAGCATAATTGAAATGATAACAGGAGAAATGCCGTGGAATCATTTCTCTCCCCAAGACATCTTTGATGCTGTGGTTGTCAGGCACCAAAAGCCTCTGGTTCCAAGTGGGCTACCCCCAGCTGTAGATAGGGTGTTGAAGGCATGCTTTGAGTATGACTACCGCAGCCGCCCAACATTTGGGGAGATCCTTCGTGCATTCACTAAGTAAGTAATGTGTCTTTTGCACTCCCATGTCATTAATGATCCAATGGGAAAATATCATTTTCAGTCCTTTCTAGATGGTTCACCTTCTATCTGTCTGTCTCCTTATTTCCTGGTACATGGCTGTTCAGTGACAGTTTACTAGCTCCACTTGACTCCAGACTTTTGTGGAACCTTTGACTGTATATTTATTCCCCAAGAGCTGATTGTTTAGTGTTTCATTTGCTGAGATCTGCCAGAGGATTTGATCTCTTTGAGTGTGTTATCTCGGAAGTTGTGTTGTATCTTGTCATTCATTACCTGACTTGGATTTTGATCATAGAGGGAAGTCTTGTAAGTACATATTAGCTAAGATCACATCTGTCTTGTGCAGTCCTGAAGAGCCCTTCAAGGTTGGAGACTGGGTCTGCATGCAAGAGAAGTCAAGTGGACACTGTATGAGAATTGGTGTGGTGAAGACAGTGATAGGATCTGACAATGTCCTTGTACAATATTGCGATAAACCTGGGGAGCCAATTCACTGCAGTGGTGCCAGCCATCTTCATTTGTGGAAAGACTCATTCCAAATAGGAGATGCAGTGATACTGAAAGATTGGGTTCAGTCACCCCGCTTTGGCTGGCCTGGAGAATTTTGCCAGAGTGAAGGAACTGTCTCAGGAATTGGAGTGCAGGATGGTGTAATAATGGTTACATTCAGAGGCTCCCAGGAAGCTTGGAGGGTTGATCCAGTGGAACTTGAGCGTGTATCAGGAGGCTTGGTCACAAATGACTGGGTTCGACTGCGAAGTGGATGGTCAATGGAGGCCAATGCTGGGCAGATGCCATCACGAGTAGGAATAGTTCATCATGTCGAACATTCAGGTAAGTTGAAGGTTGCCTTCTTTGGACGTGAAACACTTTATACAGCAAGCCCGACAGAGTTTGAGAAGGTGTCACCATTCTTGCATGGGCAGTATGTTCGGCTGAAGGCAGAAGTGGTAGCTCCCAGGTTCCCTTGGCCTCAGAAGGATATTGGAGGATTGGACACTGGCCGGATTGCAAGCATAATGCCTAGTGGTGGCCTGCTTGTTAAGTTTCCAGGTCATCTCTTCTCTGGGAAAGACTTAAATGGGAAAGGTGTCTGGGCAGATCCACAAGAGACAGAAGTGGTTCGTCTCAATGAGATTAGTGGTGTGATCAACAAATACCAGCATATTGAGAAAATGCATTGGGCAGTCCGCCCCACATTGGCACTGCTTGGATTTCTGATTGCAGCCCGCACAGGTGTAGTGATAGTGAATTTGGTGACACGACCCCTCAGGGGAAGGAAAGAAGCAGCTTTAGAGAACAAAGCTAGTAAGGATCTCGATGAAAGTATGGCAAGTGAGAAGGATGGTACCAATTCTGGGAACCCTGTTTGGCTCCCTTCACAGGTTGCAGTGGCAACTTCCACTGTGGCAAGTCTGATCTTTGGTGAAGGCGTTCCAACACCAACCAGATGAAGCTCTTTATTCTGAGAGGCCTAGTGCCACACGGTGGTGGTGCTGACATGGGCTAAAGTGTACTTCCCAGCAGGATGGATTCATCCCTTACCTCTGGTGTCCTGCAAACAAGGGTGGTGCATAAACAAGGTTGCTGTTGATTGCTGCTGTGCCAACTGAACCACAATATGTGGAGCTGTACATACAATGGATTTGCAAGTCCTAGTTCACTTGTCATCCGCACAAAAGTATTGTTAGTAGACCTTGGCCAACAGGCTCACTTAAACCTTGATGCCAAGGAACATGCTGAAATGGAATGCACACAGGAGCACAAGTTGGTTTTAAGGATTTCATGTGAGATTCAGGTGCTGCACAAAAAATTGTACAAACAACAGGGGGTTAGATTGAATGGAAGAAACCAGATGCAGCAACCCTGAACCAACTCCAAACTGATTGCTACATATTTCCGAAAGTGTACATACTGAAACCCATCTGAACATAACTTTACATAGGTTTTGTTTTTGTATTTGTTTGTTCTGGCCATCTGCATAACATCAAAAAACTCCATTGGTGTTCTATTGTTGCTTACAAAAGAGGATTGGTGTGGTATTCAAGAGCTCTGCTGTGAAGAAAAATAAAATTTCACCACTCTTGCACACATCTTTTGCACAACCATTCTTTGTCTTCACTTTGTGTCTTTCTCCTGAAGAAATAGTTGTGGGTGCTGAGTGCTGACCAGCAACCATCACACAGAGCTTTTGTGTTTTCCTTCCTTTTTGGCAGGCTTAGGTTGTCCACTCAACTCTCATTGCCTTCGTTCTTTTCTCTGGGTTCTCCACCAAACTGGAAACATAATGGAATTATTAGTGTGGTGTGAGACATTGAGTCAGATCCCATGGTTGAAACTTGGGTTCATATTTTGTGAGAATAAGTCATATTTTAGATGAGTACCTATATTGTCTAAATATGTTGATTTGAGAGAAAAAAATCCTTGAAATCTGGTGATTTTCGCACTTTTTTCTGTTCACGATATTCATCATGTTATGCAGTCCCCTCTTCCAAGATAAGGTGAGAGAATGTGAATGAATGTGAGATTCTTCTAATTCATTCTCGGATGGGTTTTCTCTTCCCAAGAAGTGCAGAAGTGAAAGCCATCTTTTTGGGATTCTTTGTTATTTCTCATGCTAATGGAAACAACATGAAAGCCCCTCAAAAAGGGAGAGCTTTAAAGGAACTGAATCTAGAAGTTAAAAGTGAGCACAAATTTGTCCCAAGCCTCCAACTCAGATGCTGGGCTTGATCCTGATAGAGACCCCCAGCTTATGGAGTATAGGTATGGTGTGCTTTGAAGGAATTCAAGTAAATCTTAAGAACTGTAAAACTATTCAGCCAGGTAGACATAAATGTAACAATAACCTGCCCTAAAAGAACAATTTTCAAGTGATTTAAAATGTTTAAGCCCCCTCTTTTTCTCTTTGTAATGGTATCTACACTTTCTTAGAAAGCACAAATCTAGCAATAATTTGCCATCAAGAAAAATATTGCCTTGTATGGGAAAGCACATCCCCATTCCTCACATGGAAAGATGCTATTGTCCAATTGCAAAGACATTTCACTTTTCACACATGGAAAAAACCTTTTGTACTTCAGGCTAGGGAATGCGATTGGCCTTCCATAATTCGAAAGGTACTCGAAAGCTTATCAAAAGAAGCTATTCATAGCTTATCTTTCCTCATTATCCCTATCACTACAGTGATGTCCTTCTACAATGTCACTATTATGATGGCACTACTTACTTTGAGGGATTGCAAATCCAAATGGGTCTTCTATACATAAAATCTAGCTAGATTTAATGCACTCAGATGTTGTGCAACAAAGAAAAAAACAATTGTGACAAAAAATTTGGGCACACAATAATCAAAACAAGGAACACATATATTAAATGGCAGAGCCACTCTCAAAATTACCCACTCGCTTTTGAGCATGTGGTCATCTAAATAAAAGCTAGTGGCCACTTAAATTCCTGCCATCACCAACAAAGAAAGGTTTGAGGTCTCTAAAAGGTTAGATCTCTTTGATCCCTCTTTCTTGAACCCATTGGCCTTCCTTCTTTTCTCAATTTTTTCAGACCACATAAACCTAGAACAACATTAAATTTTCACAAGAACTCAAGTCCCATATTACACTTTGTAATATAGAACCTTGAGTCCAAATAGATTACATAAACCAATACTCATGACACCACCCAAATTGACAACACATAAAAAAAGAAAACAACACACTTCAACTCCTCATTGATTGCTTCACAAGTTTTACAAAGAACCACAACCCCCTTGTACGATCCACCTTGTAAAATTCAACAAAAAATGTGATTGTTTTTCGAAGTTCCCTATAATGAGGGTGCTTTCTCATGATATGCATATCAACAACAACATTCACACACAAATCAACCCAACACACACATTGAAAAGATTCCAAACTACTTTTGAGATCTCTAAACTTTTCATCATTCCTTTTGTCATTAATTTTCAAATCCATCTCCTAGATTAAAATTTTGTCTCTCAAAGTACATTGTGCAACAAATCTCTTTGTACTTCTGTTAGAGCCCAAAAACCTAGCCTACCTCCCCAAAAACTTCTAGCAAACCAAAACATCCCCATCTCGCACTTATATGCCTTGTTTTTCTTTCTTTAGCTTCACAATGAGAGTTTTGCCAACTCCCAATCGCTTGGCAACTCCCTTGCCATACATTCAGCTAGTATTCAATAATATCCATTCAAGCTCGCTCTTTCCAAATTAAAAAAAATGACATAAAAACATCAAAGCCATAAACACCACTGCATCTCCATCACTCCTTTTTGTTGTTTCCATTGCTATTGTGTGTAAACACCCCATCTGAAAACAGGAGAAACCATTCTTCCTTGAAGCCTAAAACTTCTTCCTGTTCCCATCCAAACCCTAAAATTAAAATTTGTTACACAACCTCTGATTCATGTGCAGGAATTCTCATAGCCCCAGTTACAAGACACCAATGTACACTAAAAAGATTTTCTCCCTGGGCTTTATGAAAATCCTAAAGGTTCTTCTTGCCAGGCAGTGCATGTTAAAACTTAAATGCCCTTGGGCAAGGGGCATTACTGGATTTCAATCACACTCAGCTCCACCTTGCAGAAGCCCTTACTCTGTAGCCTCGAACTTTTCCTACCACTTTAAACCAGCATTGGCCTGTTCTTACTTTTCAAAAGAATCTCTCACCTCAATTCCATAAAATCTTAAAGAACCTTGGGTTTTAAGTTCAAGGATTTTTTAAGATGGATGATAAACCAGACCTAGAACCAGAACCAAAACCCCTTCTTCATAAAAAGGACAAAGAAAAAAGTTTTGTTGGCCTTGCCTGGCATGGCAAGGCAAGGATATTGTGTTTGGATTCGTTATAGAGTATAGTAGCTTAAGGGTTTCGACCCCTAGGTAATAGGTCTATTTTAACATGAGGATTTTTGAAAGATGACATTTTGGCTTGTGTTGAAACTTGAGATTAGTTATAGAGTTACAATATCTTGAAGGATTATATGTTTTTTTTGTTAGAGGATTTTTTGAAAATTATATTTTTGCAGGGTGAAATATTTGAGTTTTCATAATTCTTCTTTTGCCTTAAGATACTGTTTAGTGTAAAATGGCAAGGCCAGAGTGTGGTGACACACCCCTTGTTTGTTGGGTGTTTTAAATTTTTTAAATAATCAAATAATCAATTTAATTTAAATTTATTACTTTTCATGGGTTTTTCTATTTCTCAGAGCCAGGAGTAACTCATGGATGATGATGATGATGAAGAAGATGAAGAAGATTAAGCATCCAATGAAGATGATACAACTAGTTTGGTTGGGGAAGAGGCTGTGGATTCCAAGGATTCCAATTCCTTGGTTGCAATTGCAATGCTCTGAGCTTCATCTCGCCAATGGAAACTATTGCACCTGCTGAGCAAGCACTAAAGAGATACAAAGAGTAGAATCTAATGATGCAGCTCAGTCTCGGATAGCTCTTCTTTTATTTAGTTGTCGTAGAACTCAATTTCCTTGTGAAGAAGTTGTTGTTGTTGTTGTTTCTGTTGTTATGTATGGTCTAAGAATTGGGAGTGGCTGATGAAGGACAAGAGCCTGCAGATCACAGCTTCTAGAGCGCATTTTGTAGAAAGTTTCAAGGACCCACCCAATTCTTCTCTTAGCTGCTCTTAAATCAGAAGAAGAGGAGGAAGAAGAAGTCTAGAAGGAGAAGAAGAAAAGATTTTTGTCAAATTCATGGAGCTGGATTCAACTGCATCATAGCAACAATCAGAAACGGAGGAAGAAGAAGAAGAAGAAGAGTTCAGAACTTCAGTATCTGGTATTTTAGTACCCTACTCTTGGTCTTTCTGTGTTATAGTTTGCATAGTCTGCCTGAGCACTTCTACAGTTGTGGAGCAACAAGACATTTTTGCCTACCCATTTTACAACGTGTTGCATATGGTTTACAAAGGCCTTGTATGATTCTGGCTTTGAGCATGCTGGGATTTCTTTAGATTGGTTTGTAATTGATAGCTCGGCAAGAGGCCAATAGTTTCTGTTTTTGTCTGAATTGGAAAACACGTCCTAAGCTCTGCGAAATAGGGCTCCAGAGATGTTGTCAAGTATCGGTACCCAATAGAAGATTCTCATGGAATTGAACTTGTGTTGGGGCATTTGTTAGGGTATCACAGCTATGGCAGCAGTGGTTGGTCATGCTACAACTGCAATCTCTTGCATGTGGAAACCCGAGATTTTGTGCACCAAACATGGTTTTACAAAAGCATGTAATGTGGGTGTGACTCCTTCAAGTCCACAAGTCTCTCATGTGTTGAAGTGCAGCAAGGCAATCATCTGGCAGACAGACCTAAAGGTGTTGAGGAAAGGAATACTAAGAGTTGCAGCTCTGGAAGAGAAGGGTTCACATATACTTGTTTCAGAGGCTCAACAGACTTGGCCTAACCCACAGACCATGGAAGAAGCAGTAAAGCAGGTGGGATTCTTCTACCCTTTTGGTTCTTATTTCTTCTGGTTCTTCGTGACCAGGTTTTTATGTCTGTCATTTGGTTCTGATATTCTTCAAACATAATGTCAAGGTTTGTTGCTCTGGGTGTCACTTGTTCTCTCACCCTTTGCAGTAATTGTAATACTTGGAAGTAAACTGGTCACTGGCATGTGTGTAAAGGAAGGCAGGGGAGGCTGTACAAAGAGCGATAGCCAGTGGTAAACAGCGGCAGAAGCTACAGCTTTTGCTCCCTGTTGATCAACGCCAGTTCAACTACCTTGACACTGAGCCCAGGTTCAATCTGTTACTTTTTGTGATGATTCCAAATATGCTGTCTGTCAGGATTCTGTAAAGTGGATGCAACATCTTGGAAGATTTGTTCATGCCAGACCTCTGACATGTTTCTTTTTTTCTGAAAAAGAATATCCTTTTGCTGTTAATGTGCCAGGGACTATCCATGTGGTATAAGAGATGAGTTTATTGCATGCTCAAAGATGATCACTGCTATGTTCAAGTCAATGAGTCCATTAGGTGACAAAGATGAAGTTCTAACACACCGCATTGGTGAGAAGGACAATGAGATGGATCCTGTTGGTCTTCTGTACCCGGCAGATAAGAGCATAGCTGCTATCGTTTTCCCTATAGCTGAAACATTGAAGCAGGTATCCCTCATTACTGCTGCTGTGTTGTCTGGGAGACTTTATGTGTTTCTGGAAGCCAGAGTTAAAACTTGTGTGGAATACCATTGAGATTGACCTAGTATATGTCATCACTGCACTTCTTTTCTCTGCTATTTCCAATGTCTATACTCTATACTGTTGTGGGAGCATGATGTGACCAGATCTTGGTATAATTTGGTGCTGATGAACAGTACTGTCTTCTTGCACTAGTTATATACTGCGTATGTGGATGTGTCTTTGGGATAGGTAAGGTCATTGGCCAGTAGTGACGAAAGCAGGCCCTTGTTGTTGGTGAATCCACAATGGAGATTAGCTGGTCAAGTAGTTTCTGATTTTGGATTTGGACCTTGGAGAAGGTGAGAAACATATCTTATTTATATCTTCCTGCTATTAAGCTTGTTTCTGCGCTGTGATGTGTGTTGTTCCTCTAACATCTCAAGACATATGTACTATATAGTTTGGGAGTGTGCAGTAACAGCTGGTGGGGGTAGTATGGCAGACAGGCTGAGGAATTTGTTGATACCTTTGAAACCACATACACATTGATTGAGCAGCGTGTGGGGGAGGCCTCAAATGTAACATCAAGCTCTGGTGGGGTGGTGCGCATTCTGAAATGTTTCCCAGGGGATTGGCAAGTATGTATGCTTTATCAGAAACCTCAATCCTTCAGAGACACGCAGACACTCCCACTTATGCATTTAGGTGTAGTCAGGCAATTGAGTCTAGGCTTCAAGAAAGTTTGCTGCTGGATTCCTCGGTCCCATATTTTCCAAGACCTTAGCATAGACATTGTCATATGGCCTGTGTACTGTGTGTACTGTGCATTGAGACCCATGTCACCTACTAAACACATCTAAAGTGAAGAACAGTCATCAAATTAGTATGCATCTTCTTCACTCTGTATGCCTTCAGAAGCTCAAGCAGATGATAAGAAAGAGCAGTCCACCTGTGGACACAATTTGATAGCGTTATGAGGGTGCAGGTGTATCTTATGGCAGCAGATGGAACAAGTGAAATGATTGGAGTTTTTCCTGCCCAACCAATCTACAAAGATCTGGAACAGCTTGTCAGTGAGGTATCAATTCTTGAGTGTTATCCTTACGTGGGGTCCTGCTTCTGCTAGCAATTATGATGTTATTCAGGGGATCATTATAAATTGAGATTTTTCAAGCAGAAAAATTGCTGGTTTGTTGTAGGCAAGGAAAAGGATTCCATGGAAAGCACCACCCCGAATTCTTGGCGGCTCAGAGCCTCCTCCTCCACCACTTCCTAGCTCATTATCGGGAGCCCTGTCAGAGGCACAAATTGAGGAAATGGATGTACAAGCTGTTCGGCGAGCTTTGATGGCTCTCAACCTTCCCAGCTCAGGAAGGCTTGCCACACTGAAAGACAGGCTCAAGGAGGCTCAAAAGGGGTGAAGTCCACATCCTTCACAAGATCATGGAGGTCTTGGTTGTCAAAACACAGTGTTTGAGGACTGCATCTAATAATAGAGGCTAATTTGAATCCATTGTGATTCAATGGTTTTGCTACATTTCTTGCTTCTTCCCTGTTGGCTTCTTTGCAGTGGTAGCCAGGATCCATCATCCAAGATCCATAATCCCATTTGGACTGGGAGGGAAAACTCCTTCATTTTGGATCAAAGCAGGCAATACAAGTTGTGCATGTGGTACTAATGAAGGTCTTTTGAGTGCCATAAACATTCAATCCCACAAGTTTGTGGGTTTCCTGATACTTTGATAAGAGGTGATACTAAGTAGTTGTACTATGTTTGGATTTACAGTGAAGAAAGTCCTGGAGAATAGTTTGGTAAATCTTTAAATGGCCATGGTTTAGTGGCTCCCATTCAAGCTTCCCAATTATCAAACATGAAGTTCCATCCTCATCTTTGAATTTGAAACCAGTTGCAGCAA
>Ga0116228_10003053_pt1 | contig 14664 bp, 9 predicted proteins | sample S1TSphfallax_2_FD_89694 | JGI IMG/M metagenome (GOLD analysis project Ga0116228, IMG submission 89694) | Host-associated microbial communities from peat moss isolated from Minnesota, USA - S1T2_Fc - Sphagnum fallax MG | ecosystem: Host-associated > Plants > Peat moss > Unclassified | place: USA...
AGTTAGAATGTGCATAGTTGTCATAGATATGGGAGTCCACGTACAATCCTCCAAGACGAGAGGCGAGTAGCCGCCCTAATAGGTGGCGAAAACGTGCACAATGCTCAGTCATGCTTAGTTGGCAAATCTCACGTCATTCGCCAGGTCAGAATTGAGATGGGATTCATTGGCTTTTTACAAAAAGCCAATTTCTCTCTACTTTGAGTGGCACCCCCACCCCCCCCACTAAACCCTAAACCCTAAACCCTAAACCACCCCCCCCACATCTCCCTTTTACCTTATATAGTCAGCTAGGGCAATGAAAAAAGCCAAACTCCTTTGTTTCATTCCCACCTCCCCCACTAGCACTCCCCACTACCCAGCCGCCCCCACAGCCCTCTTAATAAGGAAACTCTTAAAAAGGGGGGCCATCCAGAAGAATTGTTTTTTTAAAAAAAAAAACTTTAGAAATGACCAGAAAATGGAAAGGGAAGCAAGCATTGAAGGTGCCTATTACACAGGCTAACCTCCCCTCAGTTGTCCTAAACTCCTGACAACACTCTCTACCCCCTTCCCCAGTCAACACCCCCAAGCAAGAACTTAGAACCCCAGAAAAATCATTAAAAAATAAGAATAAAAAATAGGAATGGGTACCACAGAGTTGACTTCTTCTTTATTTTAATATCATTAATTTAAATAAATAAATAAATAAATATTTCTGAGAGGTTTTTAAAAAAAGAATCTGGATTGCCAAACAGAGATTTAATTTTTTTTAATTTTCAGAATGGTGAGAAATTAGTACCTACGTGTTTTTTTTTTGTTGGGTATTTCAGTCACCAAATTTCGAAAATATTTTTAAAGTTCTCAAATTATATGTTAAGTTCCATTAGGCAGTTAAAAATGTAGAAGGACGCTTTTTAAAAAATAATTAAGTTCATTATTTTAATAGCCAAATTTGAAATTGAACAGCCCACTTCAGCCATATAACAAATTTGATTTAAAAATAAATAAAATAAAACTGTTTTAAAATTCTGAGGTGGCTATTAGACTTAACAGAGACCAACCGACTGTTAAAGTTAAGGTCTTTTTTTTCTGGATAAATGAATTTGGAAAAGAAAAAGTGCTTTTAGGTTAAAGATAGCAGGAAACCACGCAATGCAGCTCCTCCAAGGAAAGTGCTGGGCACACGCTCGACACACGCTCGTCCACGTGAGTGAGCCTTGTAGTGATGTATATAGACGGCGGCCACACGCTGCAGATCCATTGTGTTAATTTTTGAGCTTTTGTCCTCTGGTCAACAGTTTTCGTGTGTGTGCTGTGTGTTCCAGGAATCATTACGTTCAGAATTCGTGTCTTTCGGAGTGGAGTGTGTTCCAGGAAATAATTGCATTTCAGAATTTTGTGTCTCGCTCGTCGAGTGCAACGTTCCAGGAATAATTGCGTGCAGAATTTGTCTCTTGTCGACGAGTGTGTGTGTGTATTCCCATAACTAATTACGTTCAGAATTTGTGCCTCGCCGAGTGTAGTGTTGGAAGAAGAGAGTCACATTTCGCCAGCGTAACTTGCGATGACGTCGCAGCACTGCAATCTTCTTCTTCGTCTTCTTGGTGGTGGTGATCAATGTTGTGCAAGAATGAGGAAATTGGTTCCGTTTGATTTGGTTGTTGTTTTGGTTTTTTTTCTTGGGTTGATTGTGTCTCCTTTCTCTATGGTAGCTGAAGGAGCTCACTTTAGATTTGTGCCGAGAACTGCGCGAAACTTGGCTGAAAACAGTGACAACCATGCGGTCGCTGCTGGATACCTTGCGCCTCCTTTGGAATTTGGTTTTTACCACAAGACGTGTCCGCAGTTTCCCGAGATTGTGAAGAAAGTTGTAACAGCAGAATTTGAACTGGATCCCACTAGTGCGGGACCTCAGCTGCGTTTGTTTTTCCATGACTGCTTTGTGCAAGGGTGTGACGGTTCCGTGCTTTTGAACTCCACCAAAGTGAACCAGGCGGAGAAGGACGCGTCCAACAACTTCAGCCTGTCGAACTTTTTCGTCATCGACGAGGTTAAGGAGCAGCTGGAGAAAGAGTGTCCGGGTGTGGTTTCTTGCGCGGATGTCCTTGCTCTGGTCGCTGTCTATTCCGTCCAAGCGGTACGTCATTGTTGCGCTGCAGCAGCTTGCATTCTTAAAAAGTCTATGGGCTTTACGAGATTAGCTTCGGCTGTTTCTTTCACAGTAATTCCGATCCTTCAACAGATAAAAACAACTAACCGCGCCAGACGGCTTCTTCTTCCTCCTCCGTGTATGTAACAGGCTGGAGGACCGTTGTATGCAATCGAACTCGGACGCAGGGATAGCCTTACTTCCTATTCCCCAAGCGCCGAAACATTTCTGCCTGGTAACGCCCTCAATGTTTCAGGCTTGCTCGAAGACCTCCAGACTGTTGGGCTAGATGAAGTCGATTTGGTTGCACTTTCAGGCGAGTCATTCATCTCTCACTCACCTCATGGTTGCCTTAAAAATTATATCGAAGTCCTGCATTAAAGATTTCAAGTTGGTCTGATCGGCCTCCTCAGTACCGGTTACAACGCCTAATTAAGACAATAATATTGCAGGAGTAATTCTAAATCTTTCTCCAGTACAGGATGAATTGCCCCAAGCCGCAGGGGTAGCCTAACATAAGCTCGTGCTTTTCGGAAATGTGCAGGCGCACACACTATAGGACAAGCTCACTGCAACAGTATAGTCAACCGACTTTACCCACAAGTCGACCCTCAATACCCCAAGTATTACAGTAAGCAGCTAGTGGCCAATTGCACTGACAATGGCTACTTCAAGCTACCCAACTACGACAATAACACAGAGTTTTTCAACGACCCGATAACCCCGACCCGATTCGACAACCAGTACTTCAAGAACTTGGAGGCGAATCTGGGCCTCTTCACCTCGGACGAGTCTCTGTTTAACGACGAGCGCACCAGAAAGCTGGTGGAAACCTATGCTAGCAACCAGGATGCGTTTTTCAAGCAATTCGGCATCTCTTTGAGAAGGATGGGCAAGATTGGTGTTCTCACCGGGACTCAAGGCCAGATCCGCAACCAGTGCTGGGTCCGAAACTCACATAATGTGGACCTAGCTCTCGACCCCGCTTCCCTCGACTTCGTCAGCTGAGTCTACTTAGCCCCCTTAACTAGTACTACGCCACAGTACTCAAAGTCCACATTACAACTCCCTCCCTCAAGAGAGTTTCAACAAGTCCAAATTACAACTCGCTCAACAGGACCTGGGAGTCCCCATTAGAACGTGTTGTTGTGCTGCAAGCTTTTCTTTTCTGCTGACTAGTTCAGAGACAAGATTATATATTTCTTTACAAAAATCTTTGTGTGCTTTGTTTAGATTAGAGGTTAGAATTAATTAATTAATTAATGGATCACAAATTTAGTGACCAAAATTTCTGCTCTGATTGATTCAGAGGTTCAGAGTCTACTTAATCATATGCATCCTTTCTCTTCTTCTTTTTTCATTTAGATTCTTTGAGTTTGCTAATACTGTGCACCCTTTTGAATCATATATTAAGGTATGCACTGATTTCTTCTAGCTAGCCTAGGGGGACTGCAAAAAAAAAGAGTAGCTGGAAAAAGGGGTCTAGACTCTAAACCCTAATTTCAAATTTCTCCCAGGTGTTTGAGAATTCTCAAGCTTACTAGACTTCTTGAGGTGATTAGAAAACAGTTCACAAATATGGGATAATATATCTATCCCATTTAGGGTTAGATTTTTGAAACTGGGATCAAATTACAAATCATCATACTTCAAGAGTATGCATGCGAGATGAACTTTGGGATTTTATGTCATTTGAGTGTAAGCAAGATAAAGTGAACAGTTGGATTACTTTCTTAAAGCAAGTTTCAAATTATGGGTCCTACACAAGATCTGAACAAAGACACACAATTTTTTTGTTTGTTTGTGTTTTTTTTTTCTCAATCTTGCTTTCACTCACTCTTAAGATTTTTTTGTTTCTGCTTGCTGACCACCAATCTTCACTCTGGGAGATCAGATCTCAAAGGAATTAATAAAAAAAATTGTTCCTTCTGTTTCTTGTTGAATTTTCTTTTTTCCCACCTAACAAATCTGGACTAAAACTAATTAACATACTAGAAAGTGATAGATGAAACTTCATTGATTCATTGATTCATTCATTGTGTGTAAATACAAATTGTCAATACCTTTTCGAATGTTGGAGCTTTCAAAAACTTGAGATCAAATTTGGACAAATTTTTTTGTTGGCCACTATGTGTACCAAAGTGACACTAGGGTTACTGTTGGAATTTGGAGGTTTCAAAGTTATAGTACACATTGACACTTTGTGTGTACCAATTGTCAATAAGCTAATTGTTGCAATTCTGGAGCTTTCAAAAGTTTGGATCAAAATTTTGGAGTATAGATTTGATCATCAACAACCACCACCAGCTAAGTACAGATTATCACAGCTCTCCAAAGTTGTATTATATTTTCCTTTTACTTTTAAACCCAAAATACACTGAAGTTTCCTCAAGGGAAAAAAAAGAAAGTGGGGAAGGGGTTTAGGGGGGGAGATGGCAAAAATATGGTCAAAAGTTCATTTTTTGGGGCCATGTCTTTAGGCAACTAAGGCCCGCTTTACAATAGGAGTCAGTGCCCAAAAAACTTGGGGCCAACTTTGAACATATTTAGCTTGTTGTTTGGCCCAAGTTACTAATAAATGCAAGAACATTGACACGGAAGTCAAGAATTTCATAAATGCTCGAACATTGGCCCCAAAGGGTTGCATGCATTGGCTTCCCAAATTCGATGGTATCCTTCTTTTCAGCCTTGGGGGCCAATACAAGGCCATAAAGTTCAGCATTTATTAGTAACTTTGGGCTGATTAAAAAGATTTTTCCTAGTTCATCCTTGACTCCTAGCGTAAAGCCCTTGGGGCTGATTTCAACTTTTGCACCAATAGGAATGCTTTGATTTGGGTTGAACATTGGCCCTGACTCCTAATGTGAAGTGGGCCTAAGCTACTAGAAATTTGCACTATCTTGTTTTAGCATGAGTAGTTCATGTTCAGAATATAACACGTACAACAGATTCCCCCCCAAAAAATGGGATTTCCTGATTTCCGCAATTTGTACCCTGTGATGGTACTCTTTCTTTGTATAGCTTTCCCCCAAGGAACAAGGTGTTTCTTGTCGTGTACTGTGTTAAGCTTTTCTTTAGTTATCTCTGTATTTTGTCACATTTGCATTTAGATTTTGTGATTTATTCCCAAGAGATGAAGCTAGATTGTTTTCATGTTAAAAGTTTTTGGTGGTGCAAGAATAGCACCTAAGGGCTTGAGTGACCCAGCACCCACCAGTGCATCATCCAAAAAATCCCATTCTGGGATTTCATGGATGGGATGAAACTGTTCCCCAGAGGTCAGTTTACTTGGTCAGTATTTCTATTTTTTTCTGGGCCTTTTTTTTTCCCTAGCTCAGTTTTTTTTCTCTGGGGAAAGTATTTTTATCACTTTTTTTTTTCCCCTCACCCTTGACCCCAAGTTTTTTTTTGGGGAGCTCTTGCCTACCCCCAACCTACCTACCTACCGACCTTCTTCCAACCAGTCCATCTACCTCTCTCATCCTGCCGACTTCTCCCCACCCACCTCCTTTTGCACTCATCTCCATTGTTAGAGCTTCCAAACTAGGGAGAGCTTGAGTAGCTTAGAGCTTCAACTAGGGTTCGAGGTCCAGAGCTTAGGAATGTGGACAAAGCTTAGGAGGCGCACAAAGCTTCAAGAGTGCGAAGGCAAAAGGAGCTTCAAGGTGGTGGTAGAAGTGGAAGCATGAAGGTAAGCTCCCTTTTCCTCTAACTTTTTTATTTTTTGTGTTTTTTTGTTGCAAAAAGCATGACATTTGTTGTCTTCTTTTATTCTATTATTCTTGCCTAGAGAGATGATAATGAGCTAGGCTCATCATCATCCTCTTATTATGGTCTTCTATTGTGAATAAGATGATGACAACACACGTTGTTGTCGTCTTCTTTTGTTCTTCTACTACGAAAAGGACAACAATGACACCATGGTTGTCCTCTTCTTATGCTTTCTGTTGCAAAGAAGAGGAGAACGATGCATGTTATTGTCATTTTATTCTTTTGTTCTTCTACTACAATGATTACGCCATCATTATCTTCTTTTTATGGCCTTTTGTGGTGAATTTGTGGTGAAGAAAACAACAACATGTGCTATCGTTGTCTTTGACACACTCCCAAGCTCCTTGATAAACTCAAATGTGAGTTTGAGGTGAAAACAACGAAAAAGTAATGAGTTGGGGCATGTCCCCTAATTTGCAACATTTTGAAGGTAGAGGGGCATGTTGGAGCTTCGGGATGGGATTAAGAAGAATGACAAGCAATCACTCACTCACACAAACCTACATAAAACCAAATAACAAGTTGGTTAGTGCATAGCTAAAGCACTTTTGGTGCTAGGACGAACCGCAGGCAAACTCGAACTCACAAGACTCACCATGGCCCGAACTTGGGGGAAACCACCACCTTCCCCTTTATACTATACTTTGTGCCTAGCCATGGGACCAACACCCAAATGTCATTTGTCCCAAGACTCCTAAATGCGAGTCCCGAAATTCCCACAACTGGGACTCCTGTGACTTTGGGGGCCCATAACTTTGCATATAGACCTCCAATTGAAATGAAGTTTCAAGCAAAATTGTAGCCCTCGTCGAGAGCTTTCCAACGATATGTCGCACACCACCTGCACGTAAGGAAATTGGGGTGATTTTTGATGTTTAATGGTCAAGAGTCAAATTGCCAATTTGATTCCTGGCCTTTCTTTTGGCCATAACTTATGTTTGAAATGTCCAAATGGGTCATGCGAACCCATTTTAGACATTTAAGTTCCAAGATCTTTCCAATGATATAAATAATTCATCAATATATTAGGTTTTGACCCCTACAATCGCGCTCTGAAGATTCGAAAGTCCACCGGGACTCCAACTCCCAAAGTGGGGGCTCCCTTGGGAGTGTGAAAATGAACCTTCACATTCTCCTACACTCTAGGAACATGAGATGTGGCTCCCGGGCTTCCTTCTTGGCCCGCACCCTTATAAGCCCTTGCCTTGATCGCGAACCTAAGGTTAGGGTTGCAATAGTCTTCTTCTTCTGTTCTTTCATTACAAAGAGGATGACAATGACACCTTCTTATGGTATTTTATTGCAAAAAAGATGGTGATGACACATATTATCATCATGTTCTCCTTTTATTCTTTTACTACAAAGAAGATAACAACGACATCGTCATCGCCATCTTCTTATGGTCTTCTATTACGAAGAGGATGCAAACCCACCTTGTTGTCCTCTTCTTATGGTCTTGTGTTGTTTTGTAGGCACAAAAAAAAAACGACAAACAATCGCACTACTTGTCCTCATTGTGGGGTGGTTTTGCAAAAACAAAAAAATGATGACATGTAACACAACTCTTCCTTGTCATTTTGGTGTGGCCTTGCAGACGAAAAAAAAATAACGATGAACAACTATGTTGCTCATCGTCATTATGATGTGGTTTTGCAAAAGTGAAAAAATGATGACAAATAGTTGCATTGTTCATTTTCATTCTAGTGTGGTTTTGCAAATGCGAAAAATCAATAATGAACAACTACATTGTTTGACATTGTTGTAACATTGTTTTACAAGCACAAGGAGGATGACGAACAATGATTTTGGTTGTGATGTAGCGTTGGTGTAATGTTAATGCTAATGTTGGTGCTAGTTATGTTGGTGCTAGCTTTTCTTTTGTTATAGAATTTTATTTTTATTTTTGTGTTTTTGTTAGATGCAAACTTGAAAGAAAGTAAAGAATGGTGCAACAAATTTATCAACCTTAGTTGAATCTACATATAGCATGGGAAGTGTCATGAATGAAGGAGATTTAGATGCAGGGGTGATGGGACAATAAACATAAGCAAGCATTGAAAATGTGGTTGCATTGGGTCCAAATGAAATTATTGAAAAATAAGTGCAAGTGGGTGAAGACATTGGGAAAACATATGTGGGAGATGCTGATAGAATTGAAGTAGATTCGGAGAAAAATATTTTGATGATAAAGGAATAAGAAAATGTAGTTTTCGTTCCAATGTTAGAACAAGAAAATACAAACATGAGGATGTTGAATTTCATGCACATAATGAAAGAGGTGACATATTGAACTTCACCTATTGTAATTTATTGCCCCATCCATCCTCTCAAGTGGAGAAGATGGGTGGGGTATTTTTTTTGTCGAATTTGTGATTGCAATACCTTCAATAGTTGTGGTTTTCAAACCTTTGCCCCAACTTCCTTCTCCATGTGAGAAGGTGGGGTGGGCCATTTTTTTTTGCTTAAAGTCTCTAAGCAATACCTCAAGGTTTTGTAAGTCATATTGTTTATTTTAGGATTAGCTTCATTTTGTGCAATTTTGAATAATAGGTTCTTGCAATATGATGTTGCATTTTTAATCTTTTATCTTTTTGTTCAATACCCTCATCTTTGTTGTTTGATTTTTGATCTTTTTATGCATTACCCTCATCCTTTCTATTTTTCTTTTATCTTTCTATGCAATACCTTCATCATCATTTCATCCAGAACGTTAATTCTCACATTAGTTCTTTTGCTTTTGTTATTTTGGTTTCAGATGTGGTTGTCCATCCCTTGATTGCCCTAGAGGGTGTACATTGGGCAAAGGATGGTGCAAAGTTTGCTTGTAAGGTTCATGGGTGCAATGACCTACATTGTCAAGTACAACTTGGTATGGCATTTGTGAGTGCGACATAATGTGATTATGGAGCCAAGCAAGCCGAGACGTGCATCTACTTGAAAGGAGGGCCCAAGGCATCAAGGTCACATGGCCATGAATGTGTGGGTCTTGAACAACCTTTTGGCCCAATTTCATCACAATGAACAAAAGGCAATTGCTAGGGCTAAGAGGCACATAAACATAGAATGGGATAGACTTTAAGTTGTTTTACGAGACACACCTAAGGTTCCTAAGCTTGCACTTATTAAATTAGCTTCAAACCACATTCTTTAGTTTATTAGCATGACTACATGGGGTGTGGGGTCCATCCGTTTCAATATGCAAGCCAAGTTGGAGCGTGATGAAGACCTTGAAGTTGTGATTTGAGCAATTTGAACCAAGTATGCAATTTGAGTGTTTTTGGATGGAACAAAACTTGAAATCTACATCTAATAAAACAATGCAACATAGGGAAATTGGCCTTCTTATGCAATACCATGAATTAGAAATGATTCATGGTAAGCAAGTTCTAACAATGCCATATTCAATTTTATTTGAATTTCAAGTTTTAGGTTTTATATGTAATACTTATTGTATTATGTTGTTTATTTTAAGGTTCGAGGCAACATTAAGGAAGTGTTTGTGGCCAATGTTATGGAGGCAACATTGGCTAATCGTAGGGTATTTATGTATCGACATGCCCAAGATGTAGAGTTACATCAACAAGATATAGGAGGGCCAATGGGATCCTATCCCCCTCCAATAATGACATAGATAACCCATAATTTATCCCCATTTTGATTAAGGTGTAGTTTTGGACTTCAAGATGTTAATATAACAATTTATCTTTGAGGTAATCACATATTACCATTTTAACATGTTCCCCATTTTAAGGTGGGGTTGTTTTGGACTTTGGCATTTTTGGCACATTTTTGTAACATGTTACCCTTTTTTTTAATTTTCATTTTACACCATCTTGTGTTAATGGTTTAAAATATATTTCACATATTCTTATATATATGCTTGTGAAATGGTCAAAAATAAATTCATCTTTTCAACCACCTTTTCAAAAAAATTGAATAAATGAACTTAAATCAAGTGTTTAATAATCAAACCAAATCAAACCTTTTTTTGCCTAAAAATCCAAATCAATAAAAATAGCCATTACTACAGTTGTTAATGTAATGAGATTACTTTATTTTGTAAGTTAAATATTGGATGTTGATGTTGTCATTGTTGTTATTAGGTTGTTTTCACATATTTGTAGATTTTACTCATAATGTTTCACCTCAAAAGGAAGTGGCAAATTTGTAGCACACAAAGGAATCAGAAGCAAATGTTGGCATTTGGTCATTTACAAGGTATGCAACTTAAAACAATTGGGATGAATTTTAGTATGTTCTAATACCATGCACAAACATAACATATATATGTTGCACAATGTGTTGTTGAAGCATTTGAAATGAACATAAATTGAGTGTTCATTACTCAAACCACTTCTTCTTTGCCTTAAACAACCAAATCAGCAAAGGTAGCCATTGATACACTTTCTAATGTAATGTTATTATTTTACTTTGTAAATTAAAATATTGGTTATTAATGTTGTTATTATTTTTATTATGTTGTTTTGACCTATTTGTAAATTCTACTCATAATGTTGCACCTCAAGAGGAAGTGGTAGATTTGTGACACATCAAGGAATCAAAAGCAAATGTTGGCATTTGGTCATTTACAAGGTATGGAACTTTAAAAGATTGGGATAAATTTTAGTATGTCCTTATTCCATGCACCAACTTAGTGTATGTGTTGCAATGTGTTGTTTCAAAATCATATGAAAATGAACTTAAATCAAATGTTCACTAATCAAACCACCTCTTATTTGCCCTAAACAACCAAACTAGGAAATGCAACCATTGTTATGCTTATTAATGTAATGTTATTACTTTTTTTTTAAAGGCAGAGTATTGGATATTGATGTGCTATTGTTTTTTTTTTACCTATTGTTTGATCGTATATATAATGTTACACTTCAAAAGGATGTGGCACATTTGTGGCACACAAAAGAATGAGAGGCAAATGTTGCAAATGCCATTTAGAAGGTATGAAACTTCAAAAAATTAAGATTTTAACATCAATGCATCCCCGCCCTACTAATGGAAGTGATCCCAATCACTAACCACTCCACTCAACTTTTGGACGGAATGCACCTATCCCACTATAATGGTTTGGTAGTGGTTTTGGATGTTCTTAGTGATTGGGGTCCTATGGCAAAGGACACGTCATTGCACAACCACCATGCATGCCCAAACCATTAGCTACATGCCCTAGGGAACCATTATTTAAAATTTAAATGAATGGAATGCTCAATTTGGCATTTCCATTCCCCCCTTATTAATGTTTTTGTTTGATGTTTGGCATATTATTACTTTCACACTTTAATTCCATAAATTGATTTACACTATCATTTATCATGGTAGGGTGCAATAAGGGCCATGTTCAATACTGAGTGGTGGGATTAATGATGATTATATCCTAGATATGACATTATTAGTGACTTTGGAGGTCATTATAAAAACTATTCTATGCATCAACCTAGTGTAATATGTGTTGCAAGGTGTTGTTAAGCATATGGAAATGAATGTAAATCTTATTGTTTTGATGCAAGTGACATATAAGTGATCCTAGGTCCACTTATGGATAATCACCCCATACAAATGTGGGATGCAAATGTTCATTACCTCTAGACTCCAAATGTTAATTGAGAAAGTTCAAGTATGCATATATGTCGTTCATGGAAAGGTATGGGATCTCGTAGCTTTAAGGTGAATGCCATTAACATGTTTCATGGAATTGCAATTATAGATGATGCAACCATATTGTTCAATGGGAATTGTTAGCTTATTACAAATTATGCACACTCAACTGTACACATAACACTATAAAGTTTTGAATTCATAAGACTTGGAATTTCATCCCAAGGTTCAATATCTAATGTCTTGTTGTGGGAAGTTTTTAAATGTCATTAAATGTTGTGATTAATAGGGGTTCAAAGGAACAACACATGAAGCGAAGGAAAAGGTGAAATGTGCAAGCATGAATATCAGAGGTAGCATTTGATCTAAAAGGTCCATGTGCATGTTTGAAAATATTTTAAACAAATTTCAAAATATAAGGCTAGCGTATATGACAAGTAGAGCCTATGGCATTAAGATTAGGTGTAAGTGTTTTGACCTTAATAATACAAGCCCAAATGATGCACAAACCTCAAGTCCGAATGAAATAAACTTTGTTTAAATGACATAAACTTCAAATAAACTTAGTGAAACATGCCTAATTGGCACAAGCCTTAATGACATAAACATAAATGACATATGTTAAGTGACACATGTGAGGTTTTATTAGCATACACCCTACGGACATATAACACTGGTCAAACCCAAGTGAAAATATAAACTTGAGTGACATAGGTGGAGTGAAATGAGCCTTATTGGCATAGGCCATAATGACATATTACACTAAGCCCAAGTGTAATAGGAAACCCATTTGGTGTAGGCCTTAGTGGCATAGGCACTAGTGATGTATTACACCTCAATGACATAGGTTGAATGACACATGTCATAGTGATATAGACCTATGTCCTAATGACAAAGGATGAATGAAAGAGGACCTAATGATATAAACCTAGGTTCCTAGTGATAGAGGTTGAATGACACATGTTGTAATGATATAGACCTATGTCCTAGTGATAGAGGATGAATGAAAGACGACCTAATGATATAGACCTAGGTACTAATGACAAAGGTTGAATATTACACCTTAGTGACATAGGCCCTAGTGATTTATTACAATTTAATGACATGGGTTGTAATGATGTAAATTGAAGTCCTAATGATAGAAGATGAATGACATAGGACCTAGGTATTAACAATAAAGGTTGAATGACATATTATTAAAGGAAATGTTATTGGACCCTTGGTTGGTTTTTTATTATTTATTATAGTCTAATAATGCAAAATTACCAGAGGTAGATCTAGATTTAAATGTTTGAAAAACCATTTTATTCGTTGATGTAGGTCATGATTGATTTGATTCATCCATCAAGTGGTAGGTTAAAATGTTTTATAATGTGGGAGTTAGGTACAATTTGAATTTACTTAAGAAGAATGGGATTTAGGTTGAGTTTGCAACATGACTACCTTAATCTAAGAGATAATTACTATAGTAGTGGTAGTTGAAGGGAAAGTGGAGAAGAAACAGGATTGAAGCAGTGTGTTACAAAAATTTACCTTGATGGTGCATGGCTATTTGAAGGAATAGGATTCTAAAGTTGGAGATAGGAGGGGGAGAAAAAAAACATTTGTGTTTATACTTGAAGTAGAACTACATGGCTACAACAAGGTAGTTCCAGTAATAGAAGTGATTCCAGAAGTGGAGGCTACAATTGTACTTGGATTTGGTTTTAAATAAGGGTTTTGTTTGGGCCTAAATGAAAAGAGATTGTTGTTCACACCATGTTGGAGATATTATATATTGCCTTGCATGTCATTTTTCTAGCTTTTATTTGTTGTTGCAAGACATAGTTAACTTGTTGAAGTTTTATTCATAGAGTACAATAGCCCCTTCACAAGGCATAACTTTGTGATAGTAGCTTGAAACACATTGCTTCTAGTAGTAATGCAATGGTGAATCCAATGTCCATTCCAATGATGGGGTAGCACTGATGTTATATGGCCATCCCATTTAACAATAATATTCATATATGTTTTCACAAATATAATTGTGTTTATGGTGTTTCAATAATCTTATGATGCTTGAATCCATATATACATGTTAGATTTCTCATGACTAGATCAATGTCTTTAAATGCATCACTTGAATCTCCATGGTACAAATACATTCACAAGTAAATTACACATGGTCTTATGGCACTATGGAAAATTTCACATAATGCACATTTTGTATGACACCTTGCCCATATGTCCATCCCATGCACTTGAAACTTTTTAGGTTTCAATTTAGTTCCATTAAAATCTAGCATGTAATTATAGTTGCATGTGACATACATATAAGCAAATTAAATACTTAGAATTTATTTTTGTACATAATCAATGGTGAACATGCCCACTCGCCCTCCATTTGAACATCCAAGAAATGGGCAATATCACAATTGTCTTCCGTTATAAGCCTATATGGTGGAATGACATGAATCACATTCCACCTAATTATGTAATCTAGAAGATGACATAATCATGGTGCCTTTCACTATAGTTGACATATTGTATACTAATATAAGCCCCATTCCACTTATGTAGTCAAGAAAGTAACATTGTCATAGTTGCCTTCCAATATAGTCTATGTATGGTGGAATGGCATGAGCCCCACCCACTTAAATAGTCAAGAAGGTGACATTGTCATGTCACTTTCACTATTATGGAATGGGGCAATTCCCATTTCACTCAAATTGGATTTGAGTGGAAGTGCATAGTGGTGTTGGACCATGTTTCTTAGTAGTGTGCATAGATAAATTACAACACACAATGAGGAAATTCCACGGGAAGATAAAAACTACAAAAAAAAATGTGAAAGGATTGCACATAGAAATAAAATAATAGAAACAAAAGATGAGGGTATTGTTAGAACCAAGTGTTTAATTTGCAGAAAATGAAGTTAACCCAAAAAATATCAATATCACTCACAATGCCTTAAGGTATTACCAAGAGAATTAAACCAAAAATAATGCCACACCCACCTTTTCACATGGAGAAGGAAGGTGGGTGACGCACTCCCAAGTCACGGGGTGAGACCAAGTTGAAGGTCTCACAAAGTCAAGTTGCGGAATCAAGACTTGGTAGCACGCTCCCGACTTCCAACTCTAGAAAGGGGTAGAGGGTCGAGTTGGGAGCCC
>Ga0116228_10003054_pt1 | contig 14664 bp, 13 predicted proteins | sample S1TSphfallax_2_FD_89694 | JGI IMG/M metagenome (GOLD analysis project Ga0116228, IMG submission 89694) | Host-associated microbial communities from peat moss isolated from Minnesota, USA - S1T2_Fc - Sphagnum fallax MG | ecosystem: Host-associated > Plants > Peat moss > Unclassified | place...
ACAACGCCACCGCGCAGGCAAAACGCCCGCAGGCAAAACGCCCCTGTTTCGTATTCAAGGCAAGCTCCCGAAGGTCGACGCCAGTCCCATGGATCGGGTTCGACGGGGTCTCACAGAGCAAACGACACGCGCGGCTCCGCAGGACCCGCGCCAAACGCGGTTCCACACTCCGTCGCCACGAGGGATGTTCCTATCGTTCAGCGCACCCCGGCTGCTCGATGGGCGACTACGACAAGCAGGTCTCCTGGCTCGCGGCTTGAAAGTCCCGGCATCGCCTTCCCGGATGTTTGACGATCCAGTGGCCATGGACGCTGGGCACACCGCTTACAGTTGCGGGGGCAGCCCGGGACTTGAACCCGAGTTCCCTTTGAATCCCCGTGAGGGGAACTTGTCGTAACCCGCGCACGTTGCCGCAAATTCTTGGCGCGGTCAACCGGCGGGACTTCTTTTAGGTGCGCTCGAGTTCGTCCCAGTAGTCCGTGTGCACGAAGTTCTCGAGCGCAACGCGCTCCGCCCAGTTTGTGATCTCCAGCTGCGGCTTGGGGTAGAACTCATCGACGAGCCCAATGCACAACACGGCAACGGGCTGGCTCCCTTCGGGCATGCGCAGCAATTGCCGCAAAGTTTCGGGTTCGAACAGCGACACCCAGCCCAGCCCCACGCCCTCGACCCGCGCCGCCAGCCATAAATTTTGGATTGCACAGGCCACCGATGCGAGGTCCATCTGCGGCATCGTGCGGCGCCCGAACACGTGTTGCTCGCGGCCCGGTGCCAGGCCCACAACCACCAGCTCCCCGCACTCCATAATGCCCTCAACCTTGAGCCGCATGAACTCATCATCGCGCGCGCCCAAGGCCTCGGCGGTGCAGCGCCGCTCCTGATCGACGAGCGCATGGATGCGGCTGCGCAAAGCGCGATCACGGATGTGGATGAACCGCCAGGGCTGCATCAGGCCCACGCTCGGCGCGAGATGCGCGGCGTACAGCAGGCGAGCAAATACCGCGGGATCGAGAGGGACGTTCGAGAAATGGCGCATATCCCGCCGTTCCCTCATCACCCGATAGACGGTTTCGATCTCTTCTCGAGTAAAATCCCCCATGCGTCATCATCGCATGGCTTGCCGCCCGCATCCAGGCCAGCCGCGAGAGTCCGACGTGCATGGGGTGTGGAATGCTGAATACGAGTCAACGTTGAATCGATGTCGATGTTGAGTCCCTATCCACAGCGCATCGTTTGCCTTACCGAGGAGCCCACGGAGGTTCTCTATGCGCTCGGCGAGCAGGATCGAATCGTCGGCATCTCCGGCTTTACCGTGCGCCCTGCCCGGGCGCGCAAGGAAAAACCGCGGGTGTCCGCGTTCTCGAGCGCCAAGATCGAGCGCATCCTCGATCTGCGTCCTGATCTTGTGGTCGGGTTTTCCGATATCCAGGCCGATATCGCCCGCGAACTCATCAAGGCGGGAGTCGAAGTCTGGATCAGCAATCATCGCTCCGTTCTCGGCATTTTGAGCTATGTGCGCCGCCTCGGTGCCATGGTCGGTGCGGCTGACCGGGCGCACCGCTACGCACTCGAGCTCGAGCACCGGATAGAACAACGACGGCAACACTCCTCGCTGTTTCCGCGTCGACCGCGTGTCTACTTCGAGGAATGGGATGAGCCGATGATTACCGGCATTCGCTGGGTGAGCGAGCTCATCACGATTGCCGGCGGCGAAGACATTTTTCCCGAGCGCGCCACTCACCCGCTCGCCAAGGATCGCATCATCGCGGATCCCGCCGAGATCATTCGCCGCGCCCCTGAGATCATCTTGGGGTCCTGGTGCGGCAAGCGGTTTCGCCCCGACACAGTCGCTGATCGATCAGGATGGTCAGAGGTTCCTGCCGTGCGAGACCGACAGCTGCACGAAATCAAGTCGCCGTTGATCCTCCAGCCCGGGCCTGCTGCGCTGACCGATGGCCTCGACGCCATCCACCAGGTCATTCGACGCTGGGCCGGGCGCGCCTCGCCGGCCGCACCTCGCCGCCCGCGCCTCGCCGGCCGCACCTCGCCGGCCGCGTCCCTTAACGCTTCTTTGCATCAAACCGACGGTTAACGGCATATCAACACACATCGTCAAGGTGGTTTTCCCTATTCTTGGAGAAACCACAGGAGGCTCCCCATGCTCATACTCACGCGGAAGATCGGCGAAACGGTCCGAATCGGCGACGATGTATCCGTCACAGTCCTCGCCGTGCATGGGAACCAGGTACGGTTGGGAGTGACGGCTCCCCGCTCCATCAGCGTGCATCGGGAAGAGATCTACGATCGGATGATCGCCGAACGCCGAGGAGCGGAAGCCGAACAAGACTGAGCTGCGCGGAGGCCTCGCACCCCGCGCCGCGCCGGGAGCCGGCGGTGGCGTCCCTGCCCGCTCCTGCGACTGGCGGCATCCGCTGTTGTATGATGCGGTTTCCCGATGGTCGCAAAATCCACGAACCCCGCCACAGGTATGCGGATCAACAAATACCTGAGCGAGCGCGGGCTGTGTTCGAGGCGCGAAGCAGACTCCTGGGTGGAGGCGGGTCGCGTCACGATCAACGGGGCGGTCGCCTCGCTTGGTACGAAAGTACAGCAAGGCGACACCCTTTGCGTCGATGGTCGGCCGGTCGGCGAAGAAAAGAAACATGTCTACATCGCGCTTCACAAACCCGTCGGTATCGAGTGCACCACGGATCTGAGGGTTCCCGACAATGTGATCGCCTTCGTCTCGCACCGCGAGCGCATCTTCCCCATTGGCCGCCTTGACAAAATGTCCGAGGGCCTCTTATTGCTGACGAATGATGGCGACATCGTCAACGACTTACTGCGAGCCCGTAATGGCCACGAAAAAGAGTATGTGGTCACCGTCGATCGGCCCGTCACCGACGATTTCATCAGAGGCATGGCAAGAGGCGTCAAGATACTCGATCAAGTCACCGCGCCCTGCCGGGTGGAGCGGGTCGGCAAGAACATCTTTCGAATCATTCTGACGCAGGGTCTCAACCGTCAGATACGGCGAATGTGTGAAGTCTTTGGGCTCACTGTGCGACGCCTCATCCGGGTACGGTTCGTTTCCATCCGCCTTGACGGACTCGCGCCGGGTCAGTGGCGAAATCTCACCCGCAACGAGTTGTCAGAGCTTCTTCCGGGCCGATTCCCTTCGCGGCGCACGCGCTGAGGCCGGTTTACCGACCTTACGGGACCCGCCGTTGGCAAGCGATGCGACGCTCCACTCAGCGGCTCAAACCCGTCGACGGCCCGACGTGAAAATTGGCGCTCTGCGGCCTGTGTAGGGCACCGCCGCCGCGCGTGATGAGCGAATTGAGCCAGCGGCTGAAGGCCAGACTGGCGGGACTCGGCCGCTTTTGGCCGCTTCGAACCAGATAATAAGCGGCGCTCGATTTGATCTTGGCCGCGAAAGGACAGACCAACTGACCGGCGGACAACGCGGCAGAACAGGTGATCTCGTCTCCCATCATGATGCCCTGCCCGTTGACGGCGGCGGTTTGCACCATCATCACGTCAGAGAAGCGAATGCCGGCCCCACTGCGCGGCAGAGTCACCCCGTTCTGCGACAGCCACTCCCGCCAATCGTCCACGGTGTTCAAATGCAGCAGCGGAAAACGCAGCAAGTCCGCCGGCGCGTTGATTCGACCCGGCATGTTGAGCAACGCCGGGCTGCACATCGGCAGGAACTCGACATCGTACAGATGCTGAACATGATGCCGGGGCCAGGATCCTTCACCGAAGACGATGAACAAATCGATGTCTCGATCCTGGACGTCGTCGAGTTCCCGGCCGGCGATGATCTGCAGATTCAGTTCCGGATGTTCGCCATGAAAGGCGGCGATGTGATTGCACAGCCACATCGATGCAAATCCAGGCGTGCTGGATATGCGCAGGTTGCCGGCGATGGGCTTGTGCCCCTCGTCGTGCGCATCATGCAAGAGCGCCAGAGACCTCTGCACGTCCCGGGCATAGCGTCGACCGCGGGGAGTCAGCGCAATCCCCTTGCCGCTGCGGACCGCGACCTCGAACCCCAGGACGGTTTCCAGCATCGCGAGCCGGTGGCTCAAGGCGCTGCGCGTGATGCCGAGATGCTCGGCGGCCTCCCACACCGTTCCGAGGCGCGCAAATGCATCGAGCGCACGCAATGCGTGCATGGGTGGATAGCGGGACTTCATGGGGTGCAAAACTTTCACCTCAATTGACAAAAACTTACACGCCGCGGGGTCGACGCTTGAGCATACTGGATCGGTCGAGCGTTGGACAAAATAAGCAGGGGATGAATTTGTGAGAGAGCCTTGTGTCAATCCACGGCTGGCCGCGGCGATTGCATTGATCCTCGCCCCAGCACAATTTCAGGCTATGGCCGCAACAGCAACAGCAACAGCAGCGGGCGACATCGACGAAATCGTCGTCACGGCGACGCGCCGCGAACAGTCGATTTCGGATGTGCCGTACAACATCTCGGCCGTCAGCGGGGCGGATATCGCCGCTTCCGGCATCACCGACCTGGAAGGACTGACCCACATGATCCCCGGGCTCGTGTCGCCTGATCTCGGCCCGCGTGGCGGCAGCATCAACAACAATCTCGTGATTCGGGGCATCAATGCCAGCGCCATCAACCCCGAAACCCAGCAGATCGCAGCGCCGCTGGTGTCCACTTACGTCGACGACACACCGTTGTTCGCGAACTTGAAAATGACGGATATCGCCCGCGTCGAAGTGCTGCGCGGACCCCAGGGCACGCTCTATGGCTCGGGATCGGTCGGTGGCACCCTTCGCATCATTCACAATCAGCCCGATCCGACGACGACGGAATTCGACGTCACCGCCCGCGGTTCCCACACCGAGAATGCCGCCAATCCATCCGAAAGCATCGATTTCATCGGTAATCTGCCGATCACCGACACAATCGCATTCCGTGCCTCGGGCGGCTACGAAAAACTCGCCGGTTTCACGAACGCGATATCGGTGGCCCAACTCGAGCCCAATGGTCAGCCCGTGCTGGCCGATCCGGCCAACCCGCTGACGAGTCCGTTGGCGTTCATGGAGCAGCGCGGCGTCGACCGATCTGAGACCTGGTACACCCGCGGCGCACTCATGTGGAAACCCAGCGAGGCGCTCAAGTTCACGCTGAGCTACCAACACCAGACCGATCAGTCAGCGGGCTACTCGCAGGCCAATCCCGAGTATCGCTATGACCAAACGCTCTACATGGACCAACCCGGCGAATACCGAACCGACTTGGGCGCCTTGGAAGCATCCTATGATATGGGATTTGCCTCGCTGTCCTCCTCGTCTTCCTACACCAGTCAGGCGGCATTCAGCGATTACGACATCACGGGCCTGATCGAAAACTTGGCGGCGTTCTACGGCAATTACCCGCGGATTCTCTCGCCCATTCTCGATCACTCCACGGATCGTAGCGCGACCGAGGAGCTGCGCCTCACCTCGAAGGGCGACAGCGCGCTCGATTGGGTGACGGGTGCCTACTACAGCAACCGCAAAGAGACGCTGAATCAGGCGGAGCCGATCTTGGGGTTGGCCGCGTGGAGCGAGCTGCCGGGCTCCGGTTATCCGGCCGGCTGCACGGTCGAAAGTCCGACCTGCCCCTATCCGACCTTTGGGGACTACGTCCAGTACTACAACGGCGGCATTCGCCCCTCGTCGAATCCGAATACCGACATCGACTTCACCTTGAACCGCAAGGTCACTTTCCGCGATTTCGCCGTGTTCAATGAGACCTCCTATCATTTCACGGACAAATGGCAGGCGACCGCGGGCGTGCGGGTATTCTGGCAGGACTACGACCAGACTCTCGTCCAGACGCTGCCCGTGTGCGGGACGCTGTGTTCGGAGTCGGGCACGAATCCCTATGGCCTCACGGCGGATGCCAATGCCAAGAGCTTCCGCAATCACATTTTCAAGTTAAATACCTCGTACGAAATCGCATCCCATACGCTGATCTATGCCACTTGGTCGGAAGGGTTCCGTCGCGGCGGTGTCAATGCCCTGCCCACCGGCAACTGTTACTACTGCGAGGACACGGCACTGCTCGCCTACAAGCCGGATGAGGCACGCAACTACGAGGTCGGCATCAAGGGCGCCTTCGGACGGGGATCGAGCTATACGTTCACGCTGTACAATATCGACTGGAAAAACCCGCAGATCGAGGCGAGTACCATCACCGGCGGCTTCGATTTCGTGACCAATGGCAATACGGCACGCTCGCGCGGCGCCGAGGCGGAGCTCAGCGTGCCTGTGACCGAATCCACCCGAGTGCAACTCGGCTACAGTTATACCGATGCGATCTTGACGTCGGGCTTCACGGCCGGCGTCGTCCCCGACCTCGTCGGCTACGCCGGCAACCGCCTGCCCGGCGTCTCGAAACAGCAGGTCACGGCCGCCGTCGAATATGCCGCACCGATCGGCTATGGCCGCGATTTCCACGCCGGACTCGACGGGGCCTACCGCAGCAATTTCTGGACCCGTCTGCCGAGTTCGCCGACGGCCGAGGATCTGCCGGGTTTCTTGCTGCTCAACGCCCGCGCGGGCGTGGGGTTTGCCGAGCGCTGGCGGGTCGACGCCTTCCTCAGGAACATCACCAATCAAGAAGCCGTCACCTCGATCTCGACGATTCCGGGCCCCGAGCACAACCGCGCTGACTTCGTCGGAAGGCCGCGCACGATCGGCCTGGAACTCAACTATTCTTTCAAGGATCATTGACCCATGGACAAGATGGATGCTTCCATGCGCCGCAGCCTGGTCGACAGCACCGTGCTCCGCGGCCTGTGCGTGACTTCCGATCGTTCCGGCGCCTTTCAGACGCTGTCGCATCTGGGCGCCATCGGCGCCACGGGGACGCTGCTATGGTCGCTGTGGGGCACCTGGTGGGCGGTGCCGGTGTTCATGGCGCACGGCACCTTGCTCAATTTTCTGTATGCGGGACAGCATGAGCTCAGTCACGGCACGGTCTTTCGCACGCGCTGGCTGAACGAATGGGTGGGCCGGCTCTTCGGCTTTCTCCTGTTCTATCCGCGCACCTTCGATCAGGTGCAGCACATGGCCCATCATCGCTATACCCAGGATTGGTCGCGCGACGGGGAACTCGCCCGACCTCGCTATACCCTGACATCCTATCTCTTCTGGATGTCGGGGATGACCTATTGGTACACACGCTGGCGACGGATCGTGCGATTTTCCTGCGGAGTGGTCACCGAGCCCTACCTGCCGCCCTATCGACACGCGGAACTCAAGCGAGAGGCGCGCGTACATCTCGCCGGGTATCTGGCGTTGGCGGCATTGTCGGTGGTGGCGCACACCTGGGCGTTGATGCTGTTGTGGCTTGCACCGCTGCTGGCCATGAAGTTCATGCATCAGCTGCAAAACACCATCGAACACTTGGGGTTGGCCCACGACAACAACTTGCTCACCAATACCCGCAGCACGCGAACCAACGGCCTGATGCGATGGATGGCGTGGCAGATGCAATATCACACGGCGCACCATGCCTTCCCGGGCGTGCCGTTCCATCAACTGCATAAACTGCACGCCATCATGTTCACCGATCGCGGTATGACGCCGCCGACGATGACCTATTGGGGCTTCCAGCGGGCCGTGCTACGCGCATTGGCTGGCGGCAGGACGGAAGCGGATTACGCAGATGATCGGATGTGGATCGCCGATCACGATCGCTGAGCAGCACGACCCCGACTCGAGGGCGCCCGTCCGTGTCCAAGCAACTGCTCGTCTATCAGGCTCTCTGGGCCATGGATCGCCTCTCCGCGCCGGCCCAGGCCGCGCTGCAGCCGTCCACAAGGGATCAATTCGACCGGGTCCGTGAGGCCGGGTTCGATGGCATGGCGATCGATCTGGGTGCGCTCACTCTCGCGGAGGCCGAAGCGACTGTACCGCACTTTGCCCGAACCGGCCTGCGTGGCGGCCTGACGGCGTTCCCTCGGTCGATCGAGGCACTGCGCCCCGCGCTTCGCCTGGCCCACCGCATCGCCGCTCCGTACGTGGTCGTCATCGGCCAAGAGATGCCCCTGCGATTGGACGACATGATCCCCGTGATCGAGGGTTGGCTTCGGCTGGCCGATGAGGAAGGGATGCCCATTCAATTCGAGACGCATCGCAATTGCATCACCAATGACCTCTACACCACGGTCCAATTGCTCGACGCAATACCCGCCATGCGGTTGGCGGCAGATCTATCGCATTACGTGGTCGATCGGGAAATGCCCTGCCCGCCCACACCCCATCTGCAATCGCTGATCTCCCGCATCTTGGCACGGTCTGATTCCTTCCAGGGACGCGTCGCGGCACGCGGCCAGATACAACTCGCGCTCGATTTTCCGCAGAATGCGAAATGGGTGTCGTTGTTTCGCGGCTGGTGGCGTGAGGGGTTCGAGAGCTGGCTTGCGCGCCATGCGAACGACGATGAACCCCTGATATTCTTGTGCGAACTCGGCCCCCCCGACTATGCGCTCACCGGTGCCGACGGCCGGGAGCTGTCCGATCGGTGGGAAGAAGCGCTGCAGCTGAAACGTTGGGCGGCTGAAATCTGGAGTGCCGTGCTCGCGTCGCGCGGGCACAGCTAAAACGCACCCATGCCACCGTCCGTGCCACTGCGCCTGGCACCCGCGACGAGGCGCTCGCTGCGGGCCGCAGAACTTCAGTCCACCGCAGAATGCCGACCCCAATCGAAGCGGCGCCCCAGGATGGCCTTGACGATCAAGTGATCGGTTGCGCCCGTCGCGCCGATGCCGACGCCGATGTTGATCTCCCATAACGGCGATACATTGAGGTCGGTGACGACGAACACCTGCTGCTGTTGGGTATGGATGGGGGAAATATTGCCGATGGCACCATAGTCGGCGTACCACTCGAGCCCGCCACTCACGACGCGGGTGAAGTCGTAGCTGATTTTGGCGCTGGGAGCAAATCCCAGTCCTTGGTCGACGTCGGGACCGTGCAGCGTGCGCTCGAGGGCCGGATTGACCGCGAAATACCATCGTCCGATGCTCTTGTCGATAATCGGTCGGATCTCCCAGGTCCAGGTATCGGCCGAATAGGCGGAGCGCTGAAACCCGATTTCGGTCGACAGACTGACGCCCACCGGCCATCCCCAGGAGTCGGGTACCCGCAACCGGGGCCGGATGTGATCGCCCACCCACTGCACCCCGTGGCCATCTTGTTCGCTCGTGAATACGTAGAAACCCACTTCCGACCAATCGGTGATGCCCTCGGTGAGCTCAACCGTCTCATGCTCCTGGTGGTTGGTGGGGTACATGCCATCGACCATGTATTTCTCGCCGTCGACCGTAAAATTGGAATGCAGTTCGACCATCAAGGTCTCCGGCGGGACGGTGTCGGCCCCATAGACTTGGATTTCATAGTTGGTCTGGGCATGAGCGGAGAGTGAAATCACGGCGAGACCGATCGCATGAAGCATCCACTGAAGCGGCGATCTCAAGCCGCGCTCACCCATAGCCGAACAGCATCATGAAGCCCAAGTCCATGTGATTTTGCTGATGGCAATGCAACAGGGTGGCCCCTGGATGATCGGCGGTGAACTCGACTTCGGTGATGGTCTTGGAATCGACCAGCACCACGTCTTTGATGATGCCGCGCAGGTCGGGCGCTGCGCGCTGCTGTGATGCATCGAGCGGCAAGCCGAGGCGGCGTAGCTCGAAGCCATGCCGGTGCAGGTGCAATGGGTGATCGTCGATGCTCCTGTTGATGAATTGGAGCCGGTACCTCGATCCTTGCCTCAAGAGAACGATGTCTCCGTCCGGATAGGATTTTCCATTGATCGTCCAAGCCTCCATGCTCCCATGCCCGCGAAATTTCGATTCGATCACGAGGGGTATGAGCTCCGATGACGGAGTCGGCCCGGTGGTTGCGGGCACAGCGTCGGTGGACGCCGCGAATTGCTCATAGTTCCAGGTCAGTTCTGACGGTTGATCCCAAACCGGCGTGCCGCCTCGTCCGCTGTATTCCACCACCACGGCCATACCGGCCGCTTGGACATGCTTGCGCACCTCGCCCAATACCCAGACGCCGGGATTGTTCATCTCAACCACTGCACAGACTCGTTCGGCGGGCGCGAGCCGCAGCATGGGCACTACGCGGGGCGAGGGAACGGGATTGCCATCGAGTGCGATCACGCGCATAGGGTGGCCGGAAAAGGCAAGCCAATGCACTTCGGTGGGACTCGAGTTCAAGATATGCAGCAGGATGTGCTGCCCCTGTTTGACGCGCAGCGGCTCGCCCGATCCCAGCGCCTTCGCATTGATGGTTGCGACGGTGTAGGTCGGATTCATCGCTCCATCGTCGCTGGCGAGCAGATGCCCATCCCAATCGTGCAGGGCAAGAAAAAACTCCTCGTCATAGTTCGCCGGATCATTTCGCGGCTCAATCAGCAAAAAACCGTGTTGTCCGCCGTACTGGGCGCGGGTGAGGTCATTCATCGCCATCGTATGGGTGTGATACCAGCGAAAGCCGGCCGGGCGGGGGCTGAAGCGATAGCGTGCACTTGCATTGGGCGCAATGGGTGGCGTGCCCTCCTCGATGGCGCCATCCACTTCGGGCGGATTGAATAGCCCATGCCAGTGGACCACTTCCGGACGATCCGTATGGTTGGTCACCTCGATCGTGACGGGTTGGCCTTCCTTCAGGCGCAGCAAAGGACCCGGCACCTGGCCGTTGTAAGCGATGGTCTTCAACCGATGTCGCGGCGATAAATCCAGCGTGACGGGTGCGATATCGATCCGGTAGTCGGCCACCGCGTCGCCCTGCGCATTGAACGAACGACTGGGTAACGTTGCCGCGATGCCGGCGTAGCCGGCAATCTTGAGAAGGTCACGCCGCGACACCGGACCCCGGGACACCATGGCCATGCAGATATACCTTGTTAAAGCGCAAGTAAATCAAACAAGGTTGATAAATCGCTACTGATTTCATCGACGGAGTACGAACTGCGGCCATTCGCCACGGACCTGCGAATGCGATCACGATTGCGAACTCTTCTCATTCGCGCTCAATGAAACCGCCTTGCATAGGCGATCATCCAGCCGTTTTTTACCGGCTGAATCTGCAGCGACGTATTGTCATCGCGACCTTCGCGATTGAGAACGAAGCGTGCCGTCGCAATGCCGAGCGCCGCTCCCGCAACCGAATCGGATACCCAGTGGTCGTTCTCCTTGACACGTATATAGGCGGTGGCCCCGGCGACGCCGTAGCCGATCAAGCGGCGGATCCAGCGATACTCGTCGTTGCCCGATTCGGCGAACACGGTGCCCACGGCAAATGCGGCGCTGGTATGTAATGAGGGGAACGAATCGCCTCCCGCACGCCACCGATTGGGCGACGTTGTTGCATCCGGCCTCTCGCGCCCGGCCGCAAGTCCCAGCGCCTCCGCGGTAATGCCGCTGAACACACCCGCTTCGAGCAGCGAAACCGTTTCGCGGTAACCGTCCGAGTCCCGGTAGAAAGCCGCAAAGAATCCCGTCCCCGCGATGATTGCCACGGTCGGCAGCGCGTCGCGCAGGCTGTTCTTGTCCAGTCCGCCATTCAGGCCGTCCCTGGGCTGCTCTGCGGCGAAGTGATTGCGCACCCGCTCATCAAACTGATGGGATCCCACGATGGCGACCAGGGCGCCGCCAAACCAAGCCCAATCTTCCGTGTCCCACCGGATCGGTGCGGTGAAGTAAAGCTTCGTGTCCTCCAGTATCCCCTGCATGCTCACCGCTTCTTCCGCCATGCCGTTCCTCGGCGCGACGCCGGCGACGAAAAGTACCAACAGGGCCATTCCCCGCACACCAAACGGGGCCTTCCGCGTGCATCGAATCATGATAATCGTCCCAATGTAATTATGGTGTCTGTCAAACACTCGCTTTGCCATACAAAGTATCAGGCGGCCGTAGAGTGTGGCAATACATTACCCTCCCGCCCGCCCTTTCGGGGGAGTTTCACCGCCGACTGACGTCATGGGACCGGATCGCTTGCTCTTGCGTCTGTGATGACTCGCGAGTACTTTGACTTACAAAGTGCCATCGCGCCAATGCCGAGAGCTTGCTGCTGCTGTGTTGTTGCAATGCCGCGCATGGGGTCGCTCTTCGAAAAGGACGCCGACAGGGGCGATGGCCATCAGTGCGGGGGCTTCTCCGCGCTCATGTACACGACGCGCTCTGTGACAATGTTGTTACCGGATTCCACGATGGGGCGAACCATGCGCTCGAGGAGTTCCCGGTCCGCGGCAGTGAACTTTTCCGCCAGGATCTGGCGCAGCGATGGCGCCCAGGGGTGGGGCGAGATGCCAATGAAGACGTCCCACGACCGGATCGGCGATGGCATGACATCGATCTCGAGTTGTACGTGAATGTTCACAAAGCCGCACTGTCGTGCAAAGTGCACCAGGTCGCGCTCCGAATAATTGGTGAGGGGATTCTTGACTCGGGCCTCCTCGGTGTCGGGGAATTGGGCGGCTTTCCACCGATGCATGAGTACCCAGAAGTGATTCGCGGCACCCCGAGGGCCCTCGATCCGTTGCCGCAGCGCCCTGGCCGAGAAGGCTTCATCCTGCATGACAGGTTCGCAGAGCGAGATCCGTCCGCCCGGCTTGAGGACACGCAGAAACTCACGCAGCGCCTTAGGCTTGTCCGCGACATAGGCCAGTGCTGCACGGGTGGCCACCACATCGATCGAGGCATCAGTGACGGGCGTCAACTGGTCAGCACCGCACAAGTGGAAAGCACACTGAGAGCCATAGCCGCGCTGCGCCGCGAGCACCTCGGTGAACTCGAGCATGGGACGGGAAATGTCCGTGAAAACGCACTGCAGCTCCGACCCCCATCGGTCCAACGCACGGAGGCCCACGACACCCTCGCCCGCGCCAACGTCCGCAAGCGTCATGCCCGGACCGAGCCGTGCGGCATCGAGCAGCCGATCCACATATCCCGCGATACGGGTACGAATCACCGCGCCGTAGTGCGGATCATCGGCCTGCCGATCATGCAGTAGCCAGTTCGACCATAGATCCGCCTGAGCGTGAGAATCGTCCCTGACCATGCAACCCCCACATCATGTGGACCGACGCCTTAAGATTCAGAAAGACTCTACGCGCTTCTGCCGATCGCGTGCGAGTCGCCCGGAATCGCCGTCAAGCGCTTGCTGCGTCATGGCTGACCGGAACCGCCGGCCGAACCGTACACTTGGCCTGTGGCGAAACTTCCCTGGCTATCCGCCAACTGCACATAGATCCCCGCCAACTCGGCGGGCATGCCCGCACGCCCGAGTGGCGTTTGGCTGCCAAATTTCTTCTGCTTTTCCGGCGATGCGCCGCCGGTGACCTGCAACGGAGTCCATATGGGGCCCGGCGCGACGCCGTTGACGCGGATGCCCTTCGGACCCAATTGCTTGGCCAGGGACTTGACAAAGTTCATCGTTGCCGCCTTTGTCTGCGCGTAGTCGTACAGGTCCGGTGTGGGATCGTAGGCTTGCTCGGAGGTCGTGGCGATGATGCAAGCGCCTGGCCGAAGATGCGGCAGGGCCGCCTTGATGATCCAGAACGGCGCATAGATGTTCGTTTTCATGGTCCAATCGAATTCTTCGGTGGAAATATCCAAAATGGAGTCGTGCGCTTGTTGACGGCCGGCGTTGCTGACCAAGATATCCAAGCCGCCGAGCGCCTCAATGGACTGGGCCACCAGACTCAAGCAAAATTGCTCGTCGCGAATGTCTCCTGGAATAGCGACGGCTTTCCGACCCTCTTTGCGGATCAAGGCCACCACTTCATCGGCGTCCGATTGCTCCTCGGGTAGGTAATTGATCGCAACGTCCGCACCCTCGCGCGCAAAGGCGATCGCAGCGGCCCGCCCCATCCCCGAGTCGCCGCCCGTGATGAGTGCCTTGCGTTCCTGCAACCGTCCGCTTCCCTTGTAACTGACCTCCCCATGATCGGGTCGGGGTTGCATCTTGGCGGACAGTCCGGGCCAGGGTTGATGCTGCTCCTCGTAAGGGGGTCGAGGATACTTGGACTTGGGGTCGTCGAGCGCCCGGGTCGGGGGAGTACTGGTCATTCGAATGTCCTCGCAAAAAGTGTGCTTCATCCTCGCAAACCACGAGAGCGGCCGATGTCAGTGAACCCACCCAGTTGGCGTCAGCCGGGATAGACGCACCGGCGCCTGTGAGCCACCCCGAGTCGGGGGCTGACCGCACTCACACCGTCAGGTGAGCCTGCACGAGTTCATCGGTCAGCGCCCCGATCCGATCAGTGATGACGAGACGACCTTTGTCGAGCACGCGCAAGTCGGTGGCCACGCGCCGTGCGAATGGCAGTTTCTGTTCGACCAGGAGCACGGTCAGTTGAGTTTCACGATTCAACCGCTGAATGACATCGCCGATCGCGGCGACGATGTTGGGCTGGATACCCTCTGTGGGTTCGTCCAAGATCAGGAGCTTCGGATCCAACACCAGGGCCCGGGCGATGGCGAGCTGCTGCTGCTGACCGCCCGAGAGATCGCCACCTCGCCGCCGTAACAGGGTCTTCAACACGGGAAATAGGTCATACACCTGCGCCGGCACAGCGCTCAATTTCGGCCTGCGGACTGTGAGACCGATGCGCAGATTCTCCTCCAC
>Ga0116228_10003056_pt1 | contig 14658 bp, 15 predicted proteins | sample S1TSphfallax_2_FD_89694 | JGI IMG/M metagenome (GOLD analysis project Ga0116228, IMG submission 89694) | Host-associated microbial communities from peat moss isolated from Minnesota, USA - S1T2_Fc - Sphagnum fallax MG | ecosystem: Host-associated > Plants > Peat moss > Unclassified | place...
ACGCAAGTGCCCAAGTTGATGAATTAATAGCCAGAGAACCGACGTCCTCAAGGTCGGTCACCACGGCTCCGCATACGGAACCACGCAAGCATTCCTCGACGCCGTATCCCCTCGCGTAGCGATTATCTCGGTCGGTCGCGATAATCTCTTCGGGCATCCCGCGCCGTCCACGATCGATGCTCTCCGAAGACGCGGAATCACGACCTACCGCACCGATCGAGATGGCGCCGTAACCGTCGCGACGGATGGCAGCGGCTACCGCGCCGAACCTTTCATGCCACGAACTCCCGATGGTTCGGAGTAGGTGAGCATTTCCCGAGCGCTCAACCAGCTCGATACGAAGCCCACGATGTCGAGATCGCGGACAATCTGTAGGAGCAGCCACGATGACAAAGCCCTTGGCACCTGTTCGCCCAGCTGAGGGTTGGATGGGTCTTCAAGCGGACGACGATCTGCAAATCGAGCGCGACCGGCATGGCGCGGAGATCGAACGCTCGGTCCTCGTCCCACGCTAGACGACGTCGGTCGCCTACGGCAACGTAGGCGTCTGCTTGCCACCTCGCTCGCGTCAGGTCTCACGTTCGTCATCTACGTTTTTTCCATGAGCAGCGACATCGGCTTCTGGGATACGGGCGAGATGCAGACCGTGCCGTTCATGCTGGGGCTCGCGCACCCGACCGGCTATCCGGCCGAGATTCTCTTGGGCTGGCTCTTTACGCATCTGGTGCCCATCGGCGACCCGGCGATCCGCATGAATCTCTTCTGCGTGATCTGCGTCGTCGGTTCTACCGCCGCGTGTTGCGAACTCGCACAGCGTTTCGGAGCTTCCCCGCTCGTCTCGGCGCTTTGCGCGATGTGTTATGGTCTCACGCCCGTTGTTTGGGAGCATGCGACACACACGGATGTTACGGATCCCGCGATCCTGTTCTGTGCGTGGTCCCTCCTTTTCGCTTCGTACGCGGCAACGCACGAGAAGAGCCGGCTTCTTTACGGCAGCGCGATTTGCGCCGGCCTGGCTCTTGGAACGCACGGCATCGTGATCTTCTTCTTGCCGACGGCCTTCATCGTGCTTCTGGGCTCGAAGCACACGAAGCAGCCGGCGCATCTCGTACCGTACGTCGGAATTATGGCTCTCGTCGTCGTTGCGGAGTACGCGTACCTACCGCTACGCAGTTGGCAAGTGACGGCGGAGAATCTGGACCCGACGCGCGCGATCGGTCTGCCGGTCGGCATGTCATTTTGGGATCACGGACATCCGATGCGTCTCTCGGGATTTCTGACAATCGTGACCGGTTCGCCCGTTCACGCCGCCTCTTCACTCGGCAGCATCTGGCGCATCTCCGACGCGCCGCGCTTCGTTGCCTCGACCTTTGAAAATCTGCGAGCGAACTACCCGTTGGTAATTCTCGCCTCGATAGCTCTCTTCGCGATCCTATCCATCTCATTCAACCGCAGAAGTTGGGTGCTTCTCATCCCGCTCGCCCTTATTACACCCTTTGCAGCAACGTTTTCTCAAGAGACGGACGTCTCGCGATATTTTTCGTTTCCGATCTTGTGTCTCTGGGTACTCAGCGCCGTCGCGATAACGGCACTCGGCGAATTCCCGTCGTCTCGCTGGATCAAAGCAGTGCTGCCCGCATTGCCGCTCGCGATGTTTGCATACGAGCTCTACAGCGGGCGGTACTCCTTCGAACGGCCGAGCGATCATTTTGGGAGGGCGTACGTCGCCGACGTTATTCAATCCACGCCGAGCAACGCGATCATCATCGCGCCGTGGGTCTACGCGACGCCACTTGCGTACGTCGCCTATGCGGAAAACGCTTTTGGGGAGCGTATACTCGTTCCGTTCGACGTTGGACGTGCAGAACCGTATCTGTCCGCATGGCTAGCGTCGCGGCCGGTGTACGCAGTATCGGAAACCCGTCCTCCCGGAGCTATTCGAAGTACGGAACGGCTTCGGTTTCACGTGAATCCCGATATCAGACACGACCCAAGGCTCTTCTTCGTTACGGGCTTCGACGCAGTAACGCCCAAGCACGACATCGATGCCCGCGAGAACGAGCGTCAAGACCGGGCGATAAGCGAGCAACGCGCTGGGCGGCAGTCAAAAACGCGCCGGAGCGCTGGTAACGAGGGCTCGGCTCTCGAGCAGAAAGCTCATCGCTCAAAACGGAGCCGATTCGCTACTAACCTATAAACTTGTTCAAATAGGTTGACAGGTTAGCGGAGACGAGGTAAAGTGGGGCTTATCCCAGCTCCCACCGCCCGGAAGGCACCCGAAATGTCACCCACGCTCAGCCACTCGACCGACGTCGCGTATCGCACCGTCGCCGTCAACGGAATCGATCTTTTCTACCGCGAGGCCGGCCCCGCCGACGGGCCCGTCGTCCTGCTTCTGCACGGCTGGCCCGCGTCGTCGCATATGTTCCGCGACCTGCTCCCAAAGCTCGCGGATCGCTTCCGCGTGATCGCGCCCGACTATCCCGGCTTCGGATTCTCGAGCCAGCCGAGCACGACCGAATTTACGTACACGTTCGACAATCTCGCGAATACGATCGAGGCGTTCATCGACGCGCTCGGCATCACGAAGTTCTCGATGTACGTGCAAGACTACGGCGGCCCGATCGGCATGCGGATCGCAACGAAGCGCCCCGAGGCAATTCGCGCGATCGTCGTACAGAACTCGAACTTCCATCTCGAGGGCATCTCCGAGGCACTCGCGCCGCTTGCGGCCTACTGGAAGGATCAAAGCCCCGAGATCGAGGCGCAGGTCCGCGGTTTTCTCACGCTCGAGACGACGACGTTCCAATACTCGCACGGCGCGCGATATCCGGAACGCGTGAGTAAGGACGCAATCGCCCTCGACCAGCTCAATCTCGACCGGCCCGGCAACGACGCGATTCAACTCGCACTCTTCCGCGACTACGAGTCGAACGTCGCCCTGTATCCCACGTGGCAGGCGTATCTCCGAACGCATCGACCCCCGATGCTCGTCATCTTCGGCAAGAACGACCCGTTCTTCACACCTGCCGGCGCCGAAGCGATCGGTCGCGACAATCCCAACGCTACCATCGTACCGCTCGACGGCGGGCACTTCGCCCTCGAGGAGCACAGCACCCAAATCGCCGCGGAAATGCGCTCGCTCGCCGATCGTGTCGCAGCCGGAGTTTATTTGAAATGATCGCCACCTCCACCATCGCGAAGCGATCTGCGCTTCGCGGCATTCTCACCGGCGCCGTCATCGCGGGCGTCCTCGACGCCACGTTCGCCGTCATCGTCGACGTCGTGATTCTGCGGGCATTCAGCTTGCTCGGCGTCCTACAGTGGATCGCGAGCGGCGCGATCGGCAGCATCGCTTTTCGCGGCGGATTGGCGACCGCCGCGCTCGGCGTCGCCATCCACTTCGCGCTCGCGGGATTCTTCGCGGCGCTTTACTGGATCGCATCGCTTCGAATCGACGCTCTGCGCACGCACGCCGTACCGCTCGGCATACTCTACGGGGCGGCGATCTGGGTCGTGATGGACCTCATCGTGTTGCCGAACAGCGGCGTGCCGAAAGCGACCTTCGATCCGATCGTATTCGTCGCTTTCTTGATCGACCACGCGTGCTTCGTCGGGCTGCCGATCGCACTTGCGATCAAGCGCTATACCGGATAGGCTAAGGCATTGGAACCGTTCGCTCGCATCGGCAACAATCTCAGTGCCGACTTCGTCAACACCGTCGTATCGTTCGATCACGACGGCGGGACGCTCCGCTCGGCAAACGATGTCGTCGATTTCTTGGCGACGACGGGGGCGATCGCGGCGGCGGAGGCCGAGCGCCTACGTATCCGAGTGACGGATGCCGTCGCAGCGGAGCGCTTCCTCGCGACGGCGCTCGAGTTGCGAACCGCCGTCCGAGCCGCCTTGACCGCGATCGAACGGCACGAGCCGCTCGGAAACGATCCGCTCGCGTCGATCAACGCGATCCTCGCGGCCGACGCCGGCTTCGAGCAACTCGCACCGCACGGCGGTGGCTACCACGTCGAACGGCGGCACATGCTCGACGATCCGGCGATCGCGCTCGTGCCGATCGCGCGAGATATCGCGCGGTTGATCGCGACGCCGAATGCTCCCGTGCGGCAATGCGCGGGTGAGGACTGCGTGCGCCACTTCTATGATGATTCGCGGACGGGACGCCGACGGTGGTGCGAGATGGCGATCTGTGGCAACCGTGCGAAAGTGTCGGCCTTCGTCAAACGTCAGCGCGCTGGCCGATAACGGACGTCGAGCGACCGGTAGCCGGTTGGGAAGTGCCGATCTTCGGGCATGAGAGGGTATAGACCTCAACACCCTCCCTCGGAGTACGTTCATGATCAAATCGATCGCACTTATCGGATTCGTCCTTTCACTCTGTAGCGTCGCGTCCGCGCAGATCGCGCCACCGCCCGGTGCCGCGACCCATCAGGGCACGAAAACGGTCCCGACGACACACGCAATGACGAGTAAGACGATGCACTCGGCGAAGAGCACGAAGCCGATGTCGAAGATGAAAGCCACGCCGAAGCCCAAGTCCTGACGGCGAAAACAAGCGGCTTACCTCACAAGCATGAGGCGAGCCGCTTGATGCGCTCTTGGTCACACTATCCCGGGCGGAGATGCGTATCGCCGGCATCGGGATGTAAGATGGAGAGCCCTAACTCAGAGCGTCTGTAGAGGTCCTCATTGCCTCGCTTTTCTCGAGCCTATCTTTCGGCGTTTGTTGCGGCTGCGGCACTCTGCGCGTGTAGCGGTCACGGCGGGACGCCTCCCGTGACGGCTTCGAGTTCGCCATCGACGTCGCCGACCGCGTCCGCGTCTGCTTCGGCCACGCCCTCCGCACGCCCGACGTCCTCCGGCAGCGCGTCACCATCCGCGTCGGCTTCGGCTACGCCGTCGCCCGCTCCGAGCGCGTCGGCGAAACCGAGCGCGTCTCCAACGCCTACCGTAACGCCGTCGCCGAGCCCGAGCCCGACGTCCTCAGCGCCGACGTCGTTCGATGATTGGCCGATCGCCGAACATGACGCTGCGCGTAGCGCCGTCAGCAACGAAGTCGCCGGCACGCCGGGCCCGCTCACGTTGAACAAACTTTGGCAGACGAGCATCGGCGACATCGCCGACACCTCGCCGATCGAGTGGAACGGAATGATCTATCTGACCGTGCACGGCGGATCGACGTACGGGATCCTCGCCTCGACGGGTCAGAAGGTTTGGACGTTTACGACGTCCGGCAACGGGCCGACGACATCCGAGCCTGCCTACGATACGAGTGCCAACATCCTCTACGCCGGTGGCGTCGACGGGAAAATCCATCGCCTCAATCCGATGACGGGTGCCGAGGATACGTCACATGGCTTCCCGGTGACGATCACGCTCGCAACCGCGACCGAGAAAGACTCCTCGCCGCTCAACGTTGCAAACGGATACGTGTATGCCCAGACGTCGGGGTACAACGGTGACGCTCCGCCGTACGTCGGCCACGTCGTCGCGATCAGCACGTCGACCGGAGCGCTCCACGTGTTCAATTCACTTTGCGCGGCGCAGACGACGTTGATCGATCCCCATACCTGCACGCAAAGCGATTCCGGCTTGTGGTCGCGCGCGGGGCCGGTCGTGGATCCGGATTCGCAAATGAACGGTGCCGTGTTTGCGTCGACGGGTAACGGCTATTACGATCCCTCGAGCGGCGACTACGGCGATTCGATGCTCGAACTGAAACCCGATATGTCGTCGCTCATCGGCTACTACGCGCCGAGCAATGCCCTGCAGCTTCAGCAAGAAGATCTCGATCTCGGCAGCACGTCGCCCGCACTGATTCCGCGTCAACCGACGAGCAACACGCCGCTGATGGCGGTGCAGGGCGGCAAGGACGACTTGCTGCGCCTCGTCAACCGCGCGAGCCTGACGGGCTCGACCCCGCTGCAGATCATCACGCTCGATGCGAAAGTCTACAGCGCTCCCGCCGTCTACCAGACCTCGAGCGGTGCGGTTTACGTCTACGTCGGACTGCCGGACGGCGTGTACGCATACGCGCTATCGACCATCGGTGGCGTAAGCCAACTCACCCAGATCTGGAAGGCGAACCTCTCGCTCGGTGGCGAGGGCACGTCCGCCGTCGTCCGCGCCGGCGTGGTCTACGTTGCGGCCAGCAACGAACTCGTCGCACTCAACGCGATGACGGGCGCGACGCTCGGCAGCGCGACGATCGGCGGCGTGCACTGGGAGAGCCCGATGATCGCGCGCGGCGTCGTCTACGTCACCGACGAGAACCGTAACCTCACGGCGTTCCAGATCGTGCCGGCCACCAGCGGGCAGTCCCGCGTGCGCACGCTCCCCGCACTTCACCACTAACTCCGCGTCGACTGCCCCGGCAAACACCCGCGCCTCGGCTGTGTCGTACCGGACGATGCCGTTCGTCTGGTTCTTTCTCGGCGTAGTCCTCGTCGCGCTAACGCTGCTCGATATCTTCCAAACGGTGCTCGTGCCGCGGCCCACCGGCCGGCGCTGGCGCCCGAGCGCGTTCTTGAGCCGATGGTTCTGGCTTACGTGGGGTCGGATATCCGATCGCTTCATCAGGTTCGAGAGCCGCGAGGACTTCCTCGGCGCCTTCGGGCCCTTCATGCTCGTCGCACTCCTCATCTTCTGGATCGCCGTGCTGATCGTCGGGTACGGCCTCATGTTCTACGCGCTTCGCAACCAGATCCGACCGATGCCGGGATTCGGCGGAGCGATCTACTTTGCGGGCACGTCCCTCCTGACGGTCGGCTACGGCGATATCACGCCGGTGGGCGCGACGGCTCGCTTTCTTTCGATCTGCGCCGGCGCTTCGGGCCTTGGCGCGTTCGCGATCATTACCGCGTTCCTGTTTGCGATCTTCGGCGCATATCAGCAACGCGAATCGTTCGTTGTGATGTTCAGCAATCGCGCTGGACTGCCGCCCTCGGGCGTGCACTTGCTGGAAACGTTCGCGGAACTCGACAATATCGATGGCTTGATCGCGACGTTACGAGAATCGCAAAACTGGATCGCACAAGTCCTCGAAACGCACCTCGCCTATCCGATCCTCGTGTACTTTCGCTCGACGCACGACGAGATTTCGTGGATCGCGGCGATCGGTACGATCCTCGACGCCTCGACGCTCGCGATCACGACGCTCGACATCAAGAGGAGAGGCGAGGCGACGATCGTCAATCGGCTCGGCCGTCACTTCGTCGACGACTTCGCGCGTTATTTCCGACTCGCCGAAGACACGATGGTCGGGATCGACCGTGGCGAATTCGATCGAGCGTACGAGCGCCTCGAGCGCGCTGAGATTCCCTTACGCGAACGCGAGCAGGCGTGGAAAGAATTCGGCGAGATCCGCTCGACGTATGCGAGCCAACTCAACGTGCTCGCGCGCTATTGGCGCATTCCGCCGGCACAATGGATCGGCGACCGTTCGTTTCTCAATCACAAGCCGCGCTAAGCGCGCGGCGACCGCGCGCGCCCGGCCCACCAACCCCACACAGAAAAAACGACAAACGTCGGGATACAAATGGCCCAAAATGCCGTCGCTCCGGCCGCTCGAAAGAGCGCGAGAGGGACGATTGCAATACCAAGCATCAGACAGAATGCTTCCCCCACGAGCGCCTCTCTCCAGAGCGGTCGAACCGTCGCGCTGCCGGGAACCGATGCAGCCGTGAGGCGCGGCACGAACGCCGGAACGGCCGCGCGGAAAGCCGCGTAGGTCGAGCCGTATCGCACCGCCATTTGCTTCGATTCTTCACCGGCTAAGAGCGCCGCGACGACGACATTTCCGATCACGATGATCGCGAACCCGACAGGCGGCGCGAGAATCGCGATCGCGATCGCGAGGAATACGTTGCCGAGATAGAGCGGATTACGAACGAAGCGAAACGGGCCGGCCACGATCAAACGATCGCTCTGCACGTCGGATGCGAAGACCACCTCGCGATTGAGATACGCCGTCCCGGACGCGCGCAGAATCCATGCGACGAGCGCGCTCCCGACGGCGATCCAGAGCATGATGTATCCGCCCTTTCCACCGGCGAAATTATTGCCCCACGCGGAACTCACCGCATTCGTCGATCGATTGTCGAACGAAATATTCCCAAGTAGGAAACCAGCCGCGTACACGGCGGCGATAAGAAGGCCGCGATGGCGGTACCACCACGGGGAAACTCGTGCTACGGGGCGCGCCACTCCGGTTTCCGTTCTTGGACGGCCTCGGCGAGCGCCGCGCGGACGCCGTCGGCATCGAGGTCGGTCCCGTAGACGGGCGTGCCCGGCTGCTGGCGCCACGACTCGTCGATCGAGCCCGCGTCGACCGGATCGAAACCGAGTTCGTCGACGAGTCGCATCACCGTCGCCTTCGCCGCCCGATCGTCGCCGGCAACCGGGAGCGCGATGCGTTGATCGCTGCCTGCGGGATGGCCGTGCTCCAGCAAGTGCAAGGCCTGGATGTTGTTGAACGCTTTGACCACCGGCCGTCCGAGGGTCGTCGCAACCCAGCGGCTCTCCGTCGCGCCATCTTCGATACCGGCGATCCGGCCGTCGCGCTGCTGCGGATAGTAGTTTCCCGTATCCACCACGACGACTTCGGCCGGAACGCCCGCGAAGAGTTCGGGCGGGAGCGCCGTGACGTTCTTCTCCGGAATCGTAACGACGACGACGTCCTTGCCGCGCGCGGCCTGCTCGACCGTAACGGCATGCGCGCCCGTCTCTCTCGCGAGCTCCGCGAGCGATTCCGGACCGCGCGAATTCGCGACGGAAACTTCGTGACCGAGTTGACGAAAGCGCCGTGCCAGCGCCCCACCGATGTTACCCGTGCCGATAATGCCGATCTTCATGCTCTTGCCTCACCCAAACGATTGGCCCGCCACCGCGTCGTTACCCGTACGTACCCACACGCCCCGTCTCCTCACGTTTGCGAACGGGCACTTGCCTGTATGTAGCTAATATGCTACATACAGGCATGGATGTCTTCGGCGCACTCGCGGACCCGACGCGGCGGCACATCATCGAACTGCTCGCACGCCGCGGGGAATTGACGGCGGGCGAACTCGCCGCGCGTTTCGACTCGGCCCGCCCGACCGTTTCCCGTCACTTGCGCGTGCTACGGGAGTCGGGCATCGTGAAAACGCGTGCGAGCGCCCAAGAACGGCACTACCGACTCGAACCGCAAGCGCTCGAGAAGGTCGAGAGTTGGATCGCTCGCCATCGGCGCTTCTGGACCGATCGGCTCGGCGCACTCGAACGTCACCTGGAGGACAACCCGTGAGGGACGAACGCGAACGCGATCATCATTTTGCGCGGCGCATCGACGAGGATTCGATTCGGTTCGAACGCACGCTCGCCGCGTCGCCCGAGCGTGTCTGGCGTGCGATCACGACGCCGGACGACGTTGCCGCATGGTTCGGCGAACTCGCGACGATCGAACCGTTCGTCGGCGGCCGCTACGTCTTGCATTTCAACGCCGAGGATCGGATGAACGGAACGATCGTCGAGATCGAGACGAACCGTCGGCTCGTCCTCACGTGGCGCGAAGGTTTCGACGAATCGCTCGTGACCTTCGAACTCACGCTCGCGGAGAACGGCGGGACGACGCTCGTTCTGACGCATCGATACGTTCGGCCCGGCGAGCAGACGATCGGTCTTGGGGCCGGATGGCATACGCATATCGACGCACTCGAAGCGTGGGTCGTCGATGCGGTCCACCTCGATCGCGCCGCGGCGTACGAGCACGTGAAGCCTCACTACGCCGCGCTTTTCGGTTAGGGCGCACGCGAAGTCCCAGAACGATTCGTACCTCCCGTGCGCGAAGGGCAACGTATGACGCGCTTCCTTTCATACACCGCGCTCCTCATCTGCGTTCTCATCGCGTCGCACCGCGGTGCGGCGTCGGCGAACGAGCGTCCGGCACGTGCGTCGTCGCCCTCGCCATCGGCGAGCCCGTCGGCCTCCGCCTCGCCATCACCGACGCCCGGGCCGATGGATGCGCTCGCGTGGCGTAACATCGGGCCGGCGATCGGCGGCGGCAGGCTTGCGGCAATCGCAGGTTCGGATCGCGACCCGGCGCTCATTTACATCGGTGCCGCGGGTGGCGGCGTTTGGCGCAGCACGAACGCGGCGACGACCTGGAAGCCCGTCTTCGACAAGCAAGATGTCGGCGCGATCGGAGCGATTGCAATCTCGCCCGCGGATGCGAACGACGTGTGGGTCGGAACCGGCGAATCGAATCCACGCAACGATACGTCGTACGGCGACGGCATGTATCGTTCGAAAGACGGCGGCAAAACGTGGACGCATCTCGGGCTCGAACGATCCTATGCGATCTCGAAAATTTCGCTCGACCCACGCGATCCGAACGTCGCCGTCATCGCCGCGCTCGGCAGTCCGCACGCGGACTCCACGGACCGCGGGATCTACCGCACCGCGGACGGCGGCAAGACGTGGCAGCAGACGCTCTTCCTCGGAGCGGATAGCGGCGGCGCCGATCTCGATCGCAGCGCGAAGGAACCGAACGTGCTCTTCGCAGCGATGTGGCAGTTCCATCGCTCGTCGTGGCATCTCAACAGCGGCGGCGAACGCGACGGCCTCTACAAGTCGACGGACGGCGGAATCACGTGGAAACGGATCGAGGGCAACGGCTTTGCGGAGGGGCCGACCGGCCGCATCGGCGTCGCGATCGCTCCGAGCGATTCGAAACGCGTGTACGCGCTCGTGGAGTCGGCGTCGGGATTACTCTGGCGGTCGGACGACGGCGGCGACCATTGGAAGATGATCTCGACCAATACGTTGATCGACGAGCGGCCGTTCTACTATACGCGCGTGTTCGTGGATCCGCACGACGAGAACCATCTCTTCGCCACGTCCGTGCGCCTCGCCGAAAGCAAGAACGGCGGTCAGACGTGGCAGTTGAGCGGCAAGGGATTGCACGGCGACCATCACGTCATCTGGTTCTCGAACGACGGACGCCGCGTGCTCGAAGGCAACGACGGCGGCCCGGGAATCTCGAACGACAACGGCGCGACGTGGGAGTGGCACAACACCGTTCCGATCGAACAGGTCTATCGCGTCGCGAGCGATCGGCGCACGCCGTATTCGGTGTGCGAGGGTCTGCAAGACAACGGCTCGTGGTGCGGACCGTCGAACGGGCGCAGCAGCGCGGGCATCATCGGCAAGGATTGGGATCGCGTCGGCGGCGGCGACGGAAACTGGACGATTCCCGATCCGACCGACCCCGATTGGATTTGGGGCTCGTACGGCGGCGGCGACAACGGCGGCGAGTTGATACGCTACAATCGGTCGACGCGATTGCAGGTCGATGTGTCGCCGTATCTTCGCAACCAAAACGTCGTCGCGCCCTCCCGGCTCGCGTACCGATTCAATTGGGAAGCGCCGCTCGCGTTCTCGCCGTTCGACGGCCGCATCGCGTACTACGGCGGCAACGTTCTCTTCAAAACGATCGATCGCGGCGTGCATTGGACCGTCGCGTCGCCCGACCTCACGCGGAACATTCGCGCGCGCCAAATCCTCTCGGGTACGCCGCTGCGGCTCGACGTCACCGGTGCGGAAACGTACGACACGATCCTCGACATCGTCCCATCGCCGGTCGCGCCGGGCGAGATCTGGGTGAGCACGGACGACGGCAAGATCTCGCTCACGCGCGACGGCGGCGCGCACTGGCGCGACGTCACGATGCCGGATGCCGACATGGACGCGCGCGTGCCGACGCTCGAGGCGTCCCCTCACGATCCCGGCACCGCCTACGCCGTCCTCGATCGTCACTTCGTGGGCGACGACGCACCGCACGTCTACGCGACGCACGACTACGGCAACACGTGGAAGGCCGTCACGAACGGTTTACCAGCGAATCAATTCGCGCGATCCGTATCCGAAGATCCGCACGATTCGAGCGTTCTTTTTCTCGGACTCGAGAATAGCGTTTGGTGGAGCGGAGACGGCGGAACGTCGTGGCGCAGCCTGCAACAGAATCTTCCGCCCGTTTCCGTGCGCGATCTTCGCGTCGCCTCGAACGGGCGCGATCTCCTCGCGGGAACGCACGGTCGCGGGACGTGGATTCTCGACGACGCGCTCGTCGCGCTCGAGCACGCGAAGAGCGGGCCCGTGGCTGCGACGGCGCTCTTACGACCTGCCGTCGCGTACCAATACGAACTCGACACGCCGACGTTCAACCCGCGCGCATCGGGCGAGAATCCGCCGGGGCCGGCGCTGTTCACGTTCCAACTCGCGAAGGCGGCAACGAAACCGCCCGCAATCGAAATCTTCGACGCAACCGGACGGCTGGTCCGGCGCCTCGATAACACGAACGATCCTGACGACGGAGGCGACGACGATACGCCTACGGTGAGCGGGAATGCCGGCTTCAATCGTGTCACGTGGGATCTCACGGGCGAACCTCCCGTTCCGTGGTATCGCGCGCCGAAGTGGAATCGGGGAACGGATTTTGGCGGACCCGCACTGCTCCCCGGGATCTATCGGGTGCGTCTCGTCGTCGACGGAAAATCGTACGAACAGCCGCTCACGGTCGCGCCGGACCCTCGGGCCGTGCAAACCCAAAGCGAACGCATCGCTCACGTGAAATACGAAACGGAACTCTATACGACGCTCTCGCGCATCGACGTCGCGCTAAACGAACTCGACAATCTCCAGTTGCAGATCCCGGATCGCCTCGCCACCCTCGCGAAGAAAACCGACGCGAGCGCACTCGCGGCACGCGCCGGAGCCGTCCGCGACGAAGCGGCGCGCGAATCCGCCGCGTTCAGTTCGCATCCGCTCAACGGCCAGGACAACGACTTTCTCGAGGATCTCTTACGCGAGCGCGTGCAGTCGCTGCTCGGCGTCTCGAGCACGCTCGGCCCGACCGCCGAACAGATGCGGGAAAGCGCCGCGGTCCGTGGTGAGGTCGACACGGCGCTCGCGGCGCACGCCGCGTTCATGCGCGATCGAGTGGCGCCCCTTCAAGTCGAGCTCAAGGAGATGGGCGTGCCGACGATCGATCTCGATGCGAAGCCGGCGACGACGAAATCCGACGGCACCGAGGACGAACACGGCGAACGTCGCGAGGACGACTGAGTGGGAGCGCCGATTGCCGTCACGGGATCCACGGGCGCGCTCGGCGGACGCGTCGCCGCGAAGCTCGCGGCGCTCGGCGTGGCGCAGCGACTGATCGTGCGCGACGCCGCACGCGCGCCGCAGTTGCCGAACGCGGACGTCGCGGTCGCCGACGGATACGCCGACGTGCGAGGTATGACCGCTGCGTTGCGCGGCGCGGAGACCCTGTTCTTGGTTTCCGGACGCGAATCCGCGGGACGCGTTGCGGAGCACACGAGCGCCGTCGACGCAGCGCTCGCAGCCGGCGTGAAGCGTATCGTGTACGTGTCGTTCCTCAACGCGGCCCCGGATGCGACGTTCACGCTGGCTCGCGATCATTGGGCGACCGAAGCGTACGTCCGCGCGAAGGGCGTCGCGTTCACGTTTCTCCAAGATAGCCTGTATCTCGATTTCATTCCGCTGATGACGTCTCCCGAGGGCGTGATTGCCGGGCCGGCAGGCGGAGGTGTCGTGGCGTGCGTCGCTCGCGAAGATATCGCCGACGTTGCCGCCGCGGTACTCACCGGCGGCACGCACGACGGACGGACGTATCGTCTCACGGGTCCCGAAGCGTTCTCACTCTCGCAAGCTGCCGACGCTCTCACCGCGGTCACGGGGCGTACGATCGTCTATCGCAACGAAACGCTTGAGGAAGCGTACGCATCGCGCGCCGGTTACGGCGCGCCCGCGTTCGAAGTCGAAGGTTGGGTCACGTCGTACCTCGCGATCGCAAATGGCGATCTCTCAACCGTCTCGAATGACGTCTCCGACATCCTCGGTCGCCGCCCACAGTCGCTCGCCGAGTTTCTCGCGAGCGAACCCGCGAGCTACGCGCACCTCCGCCTCAGGTAATCGACCGGCACGGGTGACGGTTACATCGGAGGAACGGTCCCGTGCTCTCCGACGACGACGAACGCAGCACCGAGCGCACCATCGTGCGGAATCGCGATGACGAAGACGCGCGCACCGTTCGCAAGGAGCTTCGCCGTTCCCGGCTCGACCCGGACGATCGGAACGTTCGCCGGGATCGCGATCGTTTTCGTCCCACCCTTATACGCCACTTCGACCGTGCGAACGCCGTTCGACGATACGTGCCTGACGGTCGCATTCGTCATCGACGAGCCGGCGTGCGGCTTTACCGTGCCGTTCGTCATCGACGAGTGTCCGGCAGCCGGCGTGAGGTCCCATGGATAGTCGCCTTCACCCGTGCCGCGCATCGACTCGGGGAATACGACGACCTCGAGCGCGCGCGCCGTACCGCTCGTCGCAACGTTCGCCGTACCGATAAACGTACCGGTGTTGATGTCGTCGACGCTCGCGGGAACCGCGCCGGCGAAGCCGGTCTTCGGCGAGAGCGCGACGACGACGGGCCCGGCGCTCGTCGTCACCGTGAACGACGTCTTGGAAACGGACGAGACCGTCCCGCGCACGTGCGAGGGGGTCGTAGCGGCAACGCCAATCGTCCCAATCGCCGACGCGAGGAGCACCAGCATCGCGGAGAGTCCCACAAGTTTTTTCACGACG
>Ga0116228_10003057_pt1 | contig 14657 bp, 10 predicted proteins | sample S1TSphfallax_2_FD_89694 | JGI IMG/M metagenome (GOLD analysis project Ga0116228, IMG submission 89694) | Host-associated microbial communities from peat moss isolated from Minnesota, USA - S1T2_Fc - Sphagnum fallax MG | ecosystem: Host-associated > Plants > Peat moss > Unclassified | place...
AAGAACCCCTCACGGCAGAACAAGCCACCCTGTAGGAGCGCGCCTGCGCGCGACCGCTGTCGCGAACCGCGGCATTTCGCCCGGGCCGGTCGCGCGCGAGGCGCGCTCCTACAGGGGTGCGGCTACAATTCGGGGTATGGCCATCCAGAACCTCTCCCGTAAAGCCCTCCCCATCGAAGTGCGCGGCAGCGCCAGCCAGCCGCTTGGCATGAGCGCCACGCAGTTCCTGCGCGATTACTGGCAGAAGCGCCCGTTGCTCATCCGCAACGCCTTCCCCGACTTCGAAAGCCCGATCGAACCCAACGATCTCGCCGGCCTGGCCTGCGAAGACGGCGTACTCGCCCGCCTCATCGTCCATGACGAGAAGCGCGACCGCTGGACGGTGAAGAATGGCCCCTTCGACGAGGCCACCTTCGGCAAGACCCCCAAGCGCGACTGGACCCTGCTGGTGCAGGACGTCGACAAATGGGACGCCGACGTGGCCGCCCTGCTCGACACCTTCGCCTTCCTGCCTTCCTGGCGCCTGGACGACATCATGATCTCCTACGCCGAGGACGGCGGTGGCGTGGGCGCGCATGTCGACCAGTACGACGTCTTCCTGCTCCAGGGCATCGGCCAGCGTCACTGGGCGATCAGCGACGACCCCGACGCCCCGCTCGACTTCCGCGACGACGTGGAACTGAAGCAACTCAAGACCTTCGAACCCACCCACGAATGGCTGCTGGAACCGGGCGACATGCTGTATCTGCCCCCGGGCGTGCCCCACGACGGCGTGGCCATCGGCGACTGCATGACCATCTCGGTCGGCATGCGCGCACCCTCGCAGGCGGAGCTGACCGGCGACCTCGCTGACTTTCTCGCCGAGCGCATGCCCGAGGAACTGCGCTACACCGACCCCGACCTGGCCCCCGCCAAGCGGGCCGGCGAGATCGATACGGCCGCCCTCAACCGGGTTCGCCAGGCCGTGCCGTTCGCCAGCGCCCTCGACCGCGACCTGCTCTCCGACTGGTTCGGCCGCTTCATTACCCGCTACCGCAACGCCCAGGATGCCGTCGCCCCGCCGAAGGCCACCACGGCCGCCGCGCTGGACAAAGCCCTGGAAGCTGGCTCGGGCCTCGTCCGCCACCCCTACGCCCGGATCGCCTGGGTTCGCGGCAAGAAGGACGCCACCCTCTACGTGAGCGGCCATGCCTACGAATGCCCGGTCGATCTGGCCGAGCGCCTGTCGGGCGAGCGGGAACTGGCCTTCGACGCCCTGCCTTCCGCGGCCGCCCGCACCACCCTGCTGGCCCTGATCAATGACGGCCATCTCGCCGTACGCAAAGGCCGTCGCCGGTGACCGGGCAGGCTGACACGCGCCTGCTGGCCCTGGACCGCACCGGGCTGGAAGCCGCGCATGTCAGCCTGCTCGCCGCGGCTCGCTACCGGGTCTGCATCTACCTGCCGGTGGTGGATGCCGGCCTGTTCGAAAGCGAGGCCGCATTGGCCGGGCTACGCCGCATCGCCACCAGCGGCCGGCATGCCCGCATCCGCCTGATCACTCACGACGCGAATCGCGCCCATCGCGAGGGCCATCGCCTGATCGCCCTCGCCCAGCGACTGCCCACCGCCGTGAGCATCCGCGTCCCCTCCGACGAAACTCATCTTCGCTATGCCTCGGCCTTCGTCACCGATGAGGCCAGTGCGTATCTGTTCAGGAGCGTGGCCGCCCGTTTCGATGCCGAGGGCGACCTGGCCCGACCCGGTGAGACCTCTCGCCTGACGGCGTATTTCGACGAAGTCTGGGAGCGGGCCGAGCCGGCGTGGGAGATAAGACCACTCGGTATTTGACCTTCGTCGAATTACCGCAAATAGGTTGGCGCGGCGCAGCAGGGCGGGGCTATAATTAACGGATTCTTAGTGCCGCGGGGGCCGTCCCCACATGCCTCCGCGACACCCCGCCCTTCTCCGTGTGCCGGTGGTGACGTGAGCGCAAACCTGATCCGCGAGTTTTCCGAATCCTCCCAACTCGCCGGCGGCAACGCCGATTACGTAGAGCAAGTCTACGAAGCCTGGCTGGCCGATTCCGGCTCTGTCCCGGCCGAATGGGATGCCTATTTCAAGTCCTTCAAGGGCCGCGAGGCGGGCGATGTTCCGCACTCCGACGCCATTGCCCGCATCGAGGCCGCGCAGAAACAGCGCCGTGGCAGCGGCGGTGCCGTGGCCGGTCCGGTCGACGACGCCTACGCGCGAAAGCAGGCCGGCGTGCTCCGCCTGCTCACCGCTTACCGCTCGCGCGGCCACCTCGGCGCCCAGCTCGATCCGCTTGGCCTGACCAAGCCGGATCTCGACGCCCCGGACCTCGGCCTCGCCTTCCACGGCCTGTCCGACGCCGACCTCGACACCGAGTTCGACGCAGGCACCTTCGCCGGCGGCGGCAAGCGCGTGAAGCTGCGCGACCTGCTAGCCACACTCAAGAAGGTCTACGCCGGCACCGTCGGTGCCGAGTTCATGTACATCTCCGACTACGAGCAGCGCTCGTGGATCTACTCGCGCCTGGAAAAGGCCGCGGGCAATCCCGGCCTGCAGAAGAGCGAGAAGGTGCGCGTTCTCGAAGCGCTCACCGCGGCCGAAGGCCTCGAGCGCTACCTGCACACCAAGTACGTCGGCCAGAAGCGCTTCTCGCTCGAAGGCGGCGACAGCCTCATCCCGATGGTCGACGACGTCGTCCGCGCCGCCGGCGACAACGGCGTCAAGGAAGTCGTGATCGGCATGGCCCACCGTGGCCGCCTCAACGTGCTGGTCAACATCCTCGGCAAGGCTCCCGCGCAGCTCTTCAACGAGTTCGAGGGCAAGTTCGAGCACGACGACAGCCCGATCCACACCGGCGACGTGAAGTACCACATGGGCTTCTCCGCCGACGTCAAGACGCCGAACGGCGGCGTGCACGTGGCGCTGGCCTTCAACCCGTCGCACCTGGAAATCGTGAACCCCGTGGTGGCCGGCTCGGTGCATGCGCGCCAGTGCCGTCGCCGCGACACCGCCCGCGAGAAGTCGCTGGCCGTGCTGATCCACGGCGACGCCGCCTTCGCGGGCCAGGGCGTCAACATGGAACTGCTGCAGATGTCGCAGGCCCGTGGCTTCGCCATCGGCGGCACGCTGCACCTGGTGGTCAACAACCAGGTGGGCTTCACCACGTCCAAGCGCGAAGACTCCCGCTCCACGCTGTACTGCACCGACCTGGCCAAGATGGTCAACGCACCGGTCTTCCACGTGAACGGCGACGATCCGGAAGCCGTGATCCAGGTCACCCGACTGGCCTACGAATTCCGCAAGCAGTTCAAGAAGGACGTCGTCATCGACCTCGTCTGCTACCGTCGCCACGGCCACAACGAGGCCGACGAGCCGGCAGCCACCCAGCCGCTCATGTATCAGGTGATCCGCAAGCGCCCCACCACGCGCGACCTCTACGCGCAGGCGCTGGTCAAGGATTCCACCATCGGTGCCGACGACGGCCAGAAGATGCTCGACGATTACCGCAGCCGCCTCGAAAAGGGCGCTTCGCTGATCGCCATCGATCCGAACCCGCAGCGTGACATCGCCGTCGACTGGGCCCGCTTCCAGGGCAACAAGCTGTCGATGGAAGTGAACACGGGCGTGTCCCGCGAAGTGATGGGCAAGGTGCTCGACACCCTGCTGGACATCCCGTCCAACGTCACACTGCACGCACGCGTCGCCAAGATCTACGACGACCGTCGCAAGATGGCCTCGGGCGAGCTGCCGGGCGACTGGGGCTTTGCCGAGAACCTCGCCTACGGCACGCTCATCGCCGAAGGCAACGACCTGCGCGTCGTGGGCCAGGATGCCGGCCGTGGCACGTTCTTCCATCGCCACGCGGTGCTGCACGACCAGAACAGCGACGACACCTACATGCCGCTGCAGAAGGTCCGCGAGGGCGCACGCGTCGACGTCATCGACTCGCTGCTGTCCGAAGAAGCCGTCATGGCCTTCGAATACGGTGAAGCCACCACCTCGCCCGACCAGCTCACGATCTGGGAAGGCCAGTTCGGCGACTTCGCCAACGGCGCCCAGGTGGTGATCGACCAGTTCATCAGCTCCGGCGAAGCCAAGTGGGACCGCCTCTGCGGCCTATCGCTCTTCCTGCCGCACGGCTACGAAGGCCAGGGTCCGGAGCACTCCTCCGCCCGCCTCGAGCGCTTCCTGCAGCTGTGCGCGCTCGACAACATGCAGGTCTGCGTGCCCACCACGCCGGCCCAGGCCTTCCACATGATCCGCCGCCAGCAGGTGCGCCCGGTGCGCAAGCCGCTGATCGTGATGACGCCGAAGTCGCTGCTGCGCCACAAGCTGGCCGTGTCCACGCTCGACGAGCTGGCCAATGGCAAGTTCCAGCTGGTGATCGGCGAGCACCGCGACGTGGCGGCCAAGAAGGTCAAGCGCGTCGTGCTGTGCTCGGGCAAGGTCTACTACGACCTGCTCGAAGACGCCGAGAAGCGTGGCCTCAACGACGTGGCCATCGTGCGCGTGGAACAGCTCTACCCGTTCCCGCGTCCGGAAGTCACCGCCGAGCTCGAAAAGTACCCCGCCGCGAAGGAAGTGGTGTGGTGCCAGGAAGAACCCATGAACCAGGGTGCCTGGTTCCAGATCCGCCACCATCTGCAGGCCTGCATCAACTCGAAGCAGAGCCTCTCGTACGCTGGCCGCAACCGTTCGCCGTCGCCGGCAGCGGGCCATCTCAACACCCATATCGCCGAACAGACGGCGCTCGTCGAACAGGCGCTCGTCGCGCCGGTCGGCACCGATCACGCAGCGGAGTAAGACAAGCATGTCCATCGAAGTCAAAGTACCGGTCCTGCCCGAGTCGGTCTCCGACGCGCTCATCGCCACCTGGCACAAGAAGGCCGGTGACGCCGTCAAGCGCGACGAAAACCTCCTCGATCTGGAAACCGACAAGGTCGTCCTCGAAGTGCCCTCCCCGGTCGACGGCGTGCTGAAGGAAATCAAGTTCGAAGAAGGCTCCACCGTCACCAGCAGCCAGGTCATTGCCGTGATCGAGGAAGGCGCCGCTGCCGCTGCTGCGCCGGCCCCGGCCCCGGCCGCCGCCCCGGCCGCTGCCGAAGCCCCGAAGGCCGAAGCCTCCAGGGAAGCCCCGAAGGGCGTCGACGAACTCTCCCCGGCCGGCCGTCGCGTCGCCGTGGAAGAAAACATCGATCCGTCCAAGGTCGCCGGCACCGGCCGCGACGGCCGCGTGACCAAGGAAGACCTGGTCAACGCCGCCAAGGGTGGCTCCGCCCCGGCTGCCGCCGCGCCCGCCGCCAGGCCCACCCCGGGTTCGCGTCCGGAAGAGCGCGTGCCGATGACCCGCATCCGCACCCGCATCGCCGAGCGCCTGATGCAGTCGAAGAACTCCATCGCGATGCTCACCTCGTTCAACGAAGTGAACCTCGCCGAGGTGGTGAAGCTGCGCAAGAGCCTGGGCGAGCAGTTCGAAAAGGCCAACGGCGTGAAGCTGGGATTCATGAGCTTCTTCGTGAAGGCCGCTACCGAAGCGCTCAAGCGCTACCCCGTGATCAACGCCTCGGTCGATGGCAGCGACATCATCTATCACGGCTACCAGGACATCTCGATCGCCGTGTCCACCGACAAGGGCCTGGTCACGCCGGTGCTGCGCGACGTGCAGGACATGTCGTTCGCCGACGTCGAGAAGGGCATCCTCGGTTATGCCAAGAAGGCCCGTGACGGCAAGCTCGGCCTGGACGACCTCCAGGGCGGCACCTTCACCATCACCAATGGCGGCACCTTCGGTTCGCTGCTCTCCACGCCCATCGTGAACCCGCCGCAGAGCGCCATCCTCGGCATGCACACGATCAAGGAGCGCCCGATCGTCGAGAACGGCCAGGTGATCGCCGCCCCGATGATGTACCTGGCCCTGTCGTACGACCACCGGATCATCGACGGCCGCGACGCCGTGCTGTTCCTGGTCGACATCAAGAACCAGCTCGAAAACCCGCAGCGCATGCTGCTCGGCCTGTAATGGCCGCCTGAAGGCCTATGTGAAGGCGGGAGTCGAAAGACTCCCGTTTTCATGTTCCGCCCCCATATTTAGCGGTAGTCCCTACCGCCGTTTGATCGGAGCAAGCTAATGAGCGAGAAGTTCGACGTCATCGTCATCGGTGCAGGCCCCGCGGGCTATGTGGCCGCGATCCGCGCCGCGCAGCTGGGCCTGAAGACCGCCATCATCGACGCCTTCGTCGGCAAGGACGGCAAGTTCGCGCCGGGCGGCACCTGCCTCAACGTGGGCTGCATCCCCTCCAAGGCGCTGCTGGACTCCTCCAAGCAGTTCCACAACCTCACGCACAACTTCAAGGATCACGGCATCACCGCCGAGAACCCGAAGATCGACATCGCGACCTTCATCGGCCGCAAGGACAAGATCGTCAAGCAGTTCACGGGCGGCGTGGCCCAGCTGTTCAAGGCGAACAAGATCACCTCGTTCTTCGGCAAGGGCAAGCTGCTGAAGGGCAATGACGTCGAAGTCACCGGCAACGACGGCAGCAAGCAGACCATCTCGGCCACCAACGTCATCCTCGCCTCGGGCTCGGTGCCCATCGAGCTGCCGTTCGCCAGGTTCGATGGCAAGCACATCATCGACAACACCGGCGCGCTCGACCTCACCGAGGTGCCGAAGCGCCTGGGCGTGATCGGCGCCGGCGTCATCGGCCTGGAGCTGGGCAGCGTGTGGAAGCGCCTCGGCGCCGAGGTCACCATCCTCGAAGCCCTGCCGAAGTTCCTCCAGGTGGCCGACCAGGACATCGCCAAGGCCGCCGCGCGCGAGTTCGCCAAGCAGGGCCTGGATATCAAGGTCAACGCCAAGGTCACCAAGGCCGAGGTCAAGGGCGACGAAGTGCACCTGTCGTATACCGACAAGGACGGCGCCGAGCAGAGCTTCGTGGTCGACAAGCTGCTGGTGGCCGTGGGCCGCCGCGCCTACACCGACGGCCTGCTGGCCGACGACACCGGCGTGAAGCTCGACGAGCGCGGCCGCATCGTGGTCGACGAGCACAACTACACCGGCGTGAACGGTGTGTGGGCCGTGGGCGACGCCGTGCGCGGCCCGATGCTCGCCCACAAGGGTTCCGAGGAAGGCGTCATGGTGGCCGAGCTCATCGCCGGCAAGCCGGGCCATATCAACCTCGACACCGTGCCCTGGGTCATCTACACCGAGCCGGAAATCTCCTGGGTCGGCAAGACCGAAGAACAGCTCAAGGAAGAAGGCATCCCCTACAAGACCGGCTCCTTCCCGTTCTCCGTCAACGGCCGCGCCGTGGCGATGAACGAAGGCATCGGCCTGGTGAAGGTGATTGCCCACGCCGAAACCGACCGCCTGCTGGGCGTGCACATGGTCGGCCCGGTCGTCTCCGAGCTGATCCACGAGTGCGTGGTGGCGATGGAGTTCAAGGGCTCGTCGGAAGACCTCGCCCGCATCGTCCACGCTCACCCGGCCCTGTCGGAAGTGGTGCACGAAGCGGCCCTCGCGGTCGACAAGCGCGCCATCCACAAGGGCAACTGATCGCCCTGTTGGCAAAAGCCCGTCCATGCGCAAGCATGGGCGGGCTTTGTCGTTTCTACGGTACGCAGCGGCGTTTCTGTAGGAGCGCGCCCTGCGCGCGACCGGTTTTCGCGTCCATGTTGTTTCTCGCGAAAACCAGTCGCGCGCAGGGCGCGCTCCTACACAAACATCGTGAGGTGGGTTCATGCGCAACATCCAATCCCTCTGCGTCTACTGCGGCTCCAGCAGCGGCGCGCATCCGGAGTACACGGAGGTCGCGACGGCCTTCGGCACGCGCCTGGCGAAGGAAGGCATCGCCCTGGTCTACGGTGGCGGCAAGGTCGGCCTGATGGGCACCGTGGCCGATGCCGTGCTCGCGGCCGGCGGTCGTGTCATCGGCGTGATCCCGCGCCAGCTGGTCGAGAAAGAAGTGGCGCACCCGGGCCTTACCGAGATCCATGTCGTCGAGACCATGCACCAGCGCAAGACGCGCATGTATGAACTCTCGGAAGCCTTCGTCGCCCTGCCCGGCGGCTTCGGCACCATGGATGAGATGTTCGAGATGCTGACCTGGGCGCAGCTCGGCCTGCACACCTACCCTTGCGCCTATCTCGACGTACGCGGCTTCTACAGCCACCTCGCCGCCGCCATGGACCACATGGTGGACGAAGGCTTCGTGCGGAAGATCCAGCGCGACCAGGTGTGGTTCGGCGAAAGCATGGATGCCTTGTTCGACTGGATGAAGCACTACGAGTCCACGTACACGCCCAAGTGGATCACGCCGAGCAGCATCGACAGCCAGTCGTGAGGTCTCCCATGCCATCGTTCCGCGCCTTCCGTATCCATAACGACGACGCCGGCCATCGCGCCGGCATCGAGACGATGACGCTCGATGCGCTTACGCCGGGCGACGTCGTCATCCAGGCCCAGTGGTCGTCGGTGAACTACAAGGATGCGCTGGCCGGTACGGGCAAGGGGAAGATCCTCCGCCGCTTTCCGCTCAACGGTGGCATCGATGTGGCGGGTGTCGTGGCAGCATCCACGTCACCCGCGTTTCGCGAAGGCGACAAGGTGCTCGCCACCGGCTGCGGCATCTCCGAAACCCTGGATGGCGGCTATGCGGAGTACGTGCGCCTGCCCGCCTCCGCCGTGGTTGCGCTGCCCGGTTCGCTGACCACGCGCGAAGCCATGATCATCGGCACGGCAGGCTATACGGCTGCGCTGGCGTTGCTGCGCATGACCGACAACCGCCAGACGCCCGCAAAAGGCCCCATCGCCATCACGGGCGCCACGGGTGGCGTCGGCATGCTCGGCATCGATATCTTCAGCCGCGCCGGTTACGAAGTGCATGCCATCAGCGGCAAGCACGATCGCTTCGATACCCTGCGCCAGCTCGGTGCCACCACCTGCCTGGATCGTCATGCGCTGGCCTTCAGTGGCAAGCCACTTGATTCGGCGCGCTATGGCGGCCTGCTCGACAACGTCGGTGGCAAGACACTCGCCGGCCTGCTGCCGCTCATCGCGCCTTACGGCAACGCCGCCATTTGCGGTAACGCGGGCGGCCCGGAACTGGCTACCACCGTCCTGCCCTTCATCCTGCGCGGTGTGAGCCTGCTGGGGATCGCCTCGGCCGGGAGCCCCCGCGATGTGCGTGAGAACGTCTGGCAGCGCCTTGCAGGCGAATGGCGCCCCCGCCACCTGGACACCATCTGCACCCGGGAAGTGGCTCTGGATCAGGTTACGAGCGTTTTCGAGGGCATGCTGGCAGGCGGGTCGTTTGGCCGCACCGTCGTGCGGATCGCCCCTTAGGAGATTTTCGACATTGCGGCCCGGGCCGTGGCCGGTAGAATGGCCTCGCCGAAAGCGCATCACGTGACGGGTTTTCGTCGCGGCGCCCAAAGACAAGAACACATCGGGCAGCAGGCCCGGGGGAAAGTGAATGGCTCGTATCCTGATCGTCGACGATTCGCCGTCGCAGTTGCTGGGCATCAAGCGCATCGTTGAAAAGCTGGGCCATGAGGCCATCACGGCGGAAGACGGCGCGCAAGGCGTCGAGGTCGCCAAGCGCGAGCTGCCCGACCTCATCCTGATGGACGTGGTCATGCCCAACCTCAATGGTTTCCAGGCGACCCGCACCATCGCCAAGGAAGACACCACCAAGCACATCCCCATCATCCTGGTCACCACGAAGGACCAGGACACCGACAAGGTCTGGGGCCTGCGCCAGGGCGCCAAGGCCTATGTGACCAAGCCGATCCGCGAGGAAGAGCTGGTGGCTGCGCTGAAGGCGCACCTGCCGGCGTGATACCGGGCGCCATGCGCCTTGCGGGCTGACACCCCCTGTAGGAGCGCGCCTTGCGCGCGACCGGTTTTCGCGAAAAACAACATTTACGCCAAAACCGGTGGTCGCGCGCAAGGCGCGCTCCTACAAGAGCATGGCCATCCGTGCAGCCGATCGCATAGGCGATCCGCGCATAGCGCGGCTCGGTTAGCGCCGCGGGTCGAAGCCCTTGAACGCATCCTGGAACTCCGCGTACGCGGCCTGTTCCTCATGTGTCTCCGGCACCGGCACGCGGATCTCCAGCACCACGATCTGGTCGCCCGGCTCCGAACCCGGCAGGCCACGGCCCTTCAGGCGCAGCTTGCGGCCTGACTGCGAACCTGCCGGAATGCGCAGGTCCACATGCCCGCCCAGCGTCGGCACGGGCACCGTGGCGCCCAGCGCGGCTTCCCAGGGGGAAATCGGCAGGATGTGCGTCACCGTGCGACCTTCCAGCCGGAAGCGCGCGTCGTCGCGGATGGCGATTTCCAGCAGCAGGTCGCCCGACGGGCCACCGCCGGCTCCCGGATGACCCTGGCCGCTCAAACGGATGGTCTGTCCCGAAGCGATGCCGGCAGGGATCTTCACCTCCAGCACGCGCTCGCCACCCGACGAATCGTTGAGCACCACGCGCGTCTTGCCGCCGTTGTAGGCCGTCTGCAGGTCGGTTTCGATCTTCGCCTGGATGTCGCGGCCACGCCGCGCCTGCGTCTGCTGCTGGCCGCGACCACGGCCACCGCCACCGAACAGGCTTTCGAAGAAGTCGCTGAAATCGCCGTTGCCACGGCCACCCATGTCGCCGAAGTCGAAGCCACCACCCTGCCCCCATCCCGGCGGCGGACGGAACTGCTCGCCCTGTCGATAGCCGCCAGCGCGGAACTGGTCGTAGGCGCGCCGCTTTTCAGGGTCTTTCAGCGCTTCGTTGGCCTCGTTGATGGCCTTGAACTTCTCTTCCGCACCCGGCTCCTTGTTCTTGTCCGGATGGTATTTGCGGGCAAGCTTGCGATACGCCGCCTTGATGTCGGCGTCGCTGGCGTCGGGCTTGACCCCGAGGGTCTCGTAATAATCCTTGAACTCCACAGGCTCTCCCGGGCTTGTGTCGAAAAACCAAAAACGAAAGACCCGCGGTGGACCAATCCACCGCGGGCCAGGGGTGCAAGCTTAGACCGAATCAGCCCGCGGCGTTGATCGCAATGCGACGCGGCGCGCTTTCGGCCTTCTTCGGAATGGCGATTTCAAGCACGCCATTGCGACCCGATGCGGTGATGCCTTCGGCATCGGCGCTGTCCGGCAGCGTGAAGCTACGCTTGAAGGCGCCAGCCACGCGCTCCACGCGAGCGTACTTGCCTTCGGTCTCGCTCGTATAGGCCTTGCGTTCGCCCTTGATGCTGAGCACGTTCTTGTCCATCTGGATCTCGATGTCGGCGAGGTCCACGCCCGGTACGTCGGCCAGGATCAGGAAGCGCCCGGCCTCTTCACGAATGTCGATACGCGGCGCCCAGGCGGATTCCGTAGCGGCCACCGGTGCGGCGGCATCGCTGCCGAAGAAGTGATCGAACACATGACGAAGGTCTGCACCCACGGCCGGCGAACGACGGAAAGCGACATGACGAAGCTGGTTCATCTGTTTGACTCCAAAGAAGTTTTCCGGCCCCGCGGCCGTCTGGGGAGAAAGATATGAGCGACGGACGGCGATTCAAGGGGGCTATCGATCCGGTTGCCATCGCTTCAGCTTAACGGCCCTCCCGTACACTCCGCGGTTTCCCCCACGAGAGCATCGTCATGACCATCGCCGTTGGTGACCGCATTCCCGAAGCCACGATGAAAGTCTACAAAGACGCCCCGCAGGATGTGTCCAGCACCGAGGAACTCGGCAAGGGCAAGGTTGTGTTGTTTGCGGTGCCGGGGGCGTTCACGCCCACGTGTTCGAACAAGCACCTTCCGGGCTATGTGCAGCACATGGATGACTTCACCCAGCGCGGCGTGAAGATCTACTGCCTGTCGGTCAACGATGCGTTCGTGATGCATGCATGGGGCAAGGAGCGTGGCATTCCCGAGGCCATGCATCTGCTTGCCGATGGCAATGCGGACTTCACGCGTGCGCTGGGCCTGGAGCTGGATGGCACGAAGAACGGCATGGGCATTCGTGCGAAGCGCTTTGCCATGTATATCGTCGATGGCGTGGTGAAGGTGCTGAACGTCGAGGCGCCGGGCGAGTTCCGGGTGAGCGCGGCCGAGGCCATGCTGGAAGCCGTCGACGCCTGAGCAAGGCACCCTCCAACCTGTAGGAGCGCGCCTTGCGCGCGACTGGTGCGAAGCGATGTGTTCACCGTTCCAGGCCGGTCGCGCGCGAGGCGCGCTCCTACATGAAAAAAACCCGCCTTTCGGCGGGTTTTTTATCAGGCTTCCGGGGATTCCGTGTCGCCATCGACCGGGCCGGATTCCGTCGGCGGCAGGTCGGCGGGGACATCACCGACTGGCGTTTCGATGTCGCCGTCCTCGATCTCTTCCTCGGCTTCCAGGCGAACGACACCGATGAGGGTTTCGTCCTTGGGTAGCTTGATCAGCGTGACGCCCTGCGTGTTACGACCCACCTGGGCCACTTCCGATACGCGGGTGCGCACCAGCGTGCCCTGGTCGGAAATCAGCATCAGCTGCTGGGTTTCGGTGACCTGGGTGGCCGCCACGAGCTTGCCGTTGCGCTCGGAGCACTGGATGGCAATGACGCCCTGCGTGCCGCGGCCCTTCTTCGGGAACTCGTCGAGCACCGTGCGCTTGCCGTAGCCACGCTCGGTGGCAGTGAGGATATCGCCCTCACCCCTGGCGACGATGAGCGACACCACTTCGGCGTCGTCGGAAAGACGCATGCCGCGCACACCGGTGGCCGTACGGCCCATCGAGCGCACGGTGTCTTCATCGAAGCGCACCGACTTGCCGTTGGATGCAAACAGCAGCACATCGCTGTTGCCGTCGGTCATGGCGACATTCACCAGCGCATCGCCCTCGTCGAGGTTGATGGCGGCCTTGCCCTTCTGCAGCTGGAACGCGAACTCCGTGAGCGGCGTCTTCTTCACCGTGCCATTGCGGGTAGCAAAGAACACGAAGTGCTCCGGATCGTATTCACGCACCGGCAGCAAGGCCTGCACCTTCTCGCCCTCGCCCAGCGGCAGGAGGTTGACGATGGGCTTGCCCCGCGCGCCCGGACCGGCTTCCGGCATCTGGTACACCTTGAGCCAGTACACCCGACCGGTGCTGGTGAAGGTGAGCAGCGTGTCATGGGTGTTCACCACCCACAGCTGCTGCACGACATCTTCGTCCTTCAGTGCCGAAGCCGAACGGCCCTTGCCGCCACGACGCTGCGCACGATACAGGCTGGCCGGCTGGCGCTTCACGTAACCCGTGTGCGACAGCGTGACCACCACGTCTTCCGGCGCGATCAGGTCGAGGACGTTGAGGTCTTCCTGCGAGTGCTGGATCTCGGTGCGACGCACATCGCCGTAGTCGGTGCGGATCTGTTCGAGCTCTTCGCGAATGACTTCGAGCAGGCGGGTGGGGTTTTCGAGGATCTCGATGAGCTCGCCGATGACCTTGAGGATCTCGCGGTATTCGTCGGAGAGTTTTTCCTGCTCCAGGCCGGTCAGGCGATGCAGGCGCATCTGCAGGATTTCGGTGGCCTGGGCTTCGGAGAGCTGGTAGCCGGCCTCGCTGAGGCCGTCACGCGGGTCCATGTCTTCCGGACGCGAGGATTCGGCACCCGAGGCGGCCAGCAGGGAGCGGACCAGGCCCGGCTCCCACTTGCGGGCGACCATGCGCTCGCGCGCTTCCTGCGACGACTTCGACGTGCGGATCAGCTCGATCATCTCGTCGATGTTGGCGAGCGCCACCGTGAGGCCTTCAAGGATATGCGCGCGCTGGCGGGCCTTGCGCAGTTCGAAGATGGTGCGACGGGTGACCACCTCGCGACGATGGCGGATGAACGCCTCGAGGATGTCCTTGAGGTTCAGCAGCTTCGGCTGGCCGTCGAGCAGCGCCACCATGTTGATGCCGAAGGTGACCTGCAGCTGGGTCTGCTGGAACAGGTTGTTGAGCACCACGTCGGCCATGGCATCGCGGCGGATCTCGATGACCACACGCATGCCGTCCTTGTCGGACTCGTCGCGCAGTTCGCTGATGCCTTCGAGTTTCTTTTCCTTCACCAGCTCGGCGATCTTCTCGATCAGACGCGCCTTGTTCACCTGGTAGGGCAGCTCGTGGACGAGGATCGTCTCGCGGCCGTTGGCTTCGGTTTCGATCTCGGTGCGCGCGCGCACGAGGATGCGGCCACGACCGGTGCGGTAGGCCTCGATGATGCCCGACGAGCCGTTGATGATGCCGGCGGTGGGGAAATCCGGACCCGGGATGTGGGTCATGAGGTCGTCGATGCTCAGCGAAGGATCTTCGATGAGCGCCAGCGTGGCGTTGATGACCTCGGTCATGTTGTGCGGCGGGATGTTCGTCGCCATGCCCACCGCGATACCGGCCGAACCGTTGACGAGCAGGTTCGGCACGCGGGTGGGAAGCACCAGCGGCTCGCTTTCGCTTTCGTCGTAGTTGGGGCCGAAATCGACGGTTTCCTTGTCGATATCCGCCAGCAGCTCATGCGTAAGGCGCGCCATGCGCACCTCGGTGTATCGCATGGCCGCGGCGTTGTCGCCGTCTACCGAACCGAAGTTGCCCTGGCCGTCGACCAGCATGTAGCGCAGCGAGAACGGCTGGGCCATGCGGACGATGGTGTCGTAGACCGAGGCATCG
>Ga0116228_10003058_pt1 | contig 14656 bp, 13 predicted proteins | sample S1TSphfallax_2_FD_89694 | JGI IMG/M metagenome (GOLD analysis project Ga0116228, IMG submission 89694) | Host-associated microbial communities from peat moss isolated from Minnesota, USA - S1T2_Fc - Sphagnum fallax MG | ecosystem: Host-associated > Plants > Peat moss > Unclassified | place...
AGTTGCTTAGGGTTGCATTTTTTTTGTCTCAAGCAATATTGACATTTTTTGACATGATAGTGTTATGTTGTATTACATGTGTTGGAGGCTTGTCTTTGCCATCATGTTGTTCTTATTTGCTTCTTTGTCCTAGAGTTTTCATGTTGTTCCTTTAGTTGTCCTACCTTTTGTGTAGATCTTGGATTTTGGGCCTTTGTGTTGGTTGTGTCTTCTTGGCCTTCATGCTGGTCATAGTTCTCCTAGCTTTTGTGTTGCTCTTAACTCTCAAATGCATAGGATTTTTAATCTTCTTACTTCATGCTACTCTTGATTTTCATGACATTTGTGTTCTTGTCCTCATGGCTTTCAAGTTGTCCTAGCCCTTGAGCTTTCATGTTACTCTTCATGTCCTTGTAGCTTTTGTGTTGTTCTTACCATTTTGCTTTCATGTTGATCTTATCCACTTAACCTTCATGTTACTTTTTAATCTTTGAATCTTTGTGTTGTTTTGGGTGCTTCAGTCTTCATGTTATTCCTAGTCCTTTTGACTTTCATGTTGATCTTATCCTTTTGGTTAGTCATTGGGCTTTCATTTTGCTCTTGGTTCTCGTAAACTTCATGTTGTTATTGGTCATCATGCCATGTTCTTATGTTGTAAGTCTTCATTCCTAGTGCTAATTGTTACCTTACTAACATTCCCAACTTTTCATTCATTATGTAAATGTTCATGATGTTAGTTGTTGCAATTCTGTAAGAACATGTCACATTGTGAGCATCTTCACTCTTGCCCTTTATTTGGTCAATTTTTGAGCTTTTGATGTGATGGCCAAATTAACACCTTAATATCTTGTTGGGTGAGCTCATAATCATCTTTGGAAGTTACGACATTTAATGTGTATATTCACCTTTGTTAATGACATTACCCTTCTTTCCATTGCATCCATGACTTTTTGTAATGATTCATTTATCCATTTGTGTCTTGTTGTATTAAGAACCTTAATCATTGTTGATGATTTTGTGTGATGTAGGTAGAAGTGTGACATTTTATTTGTCCATAAATGATCGTTCCAACAAGTCATTTTTGTTTTGAAACATATTAAACGTCATGTTAACCCTTGTGTTTTTAGCCTTAGGCTTCCATGTTGAAAAAATGAATATTTAAAAAAATTCAAAAAATCTTATTATTTGATAAAATCATTTAATTTGAAGATTTCAACATTTTTACAAATAATATTATTTTTGTTGAGCTACCGAGGTGTTACAATCTTATATATTAATTCAATAAGTCTGTCAGTCTGTCCGGGATGGTATATTTTGAATCCGTGTGAATAGGGTGTGGTTTTTGTGTTCAACGTGCTTTCTTGGACGTGTCTGTCTGTCTGTGTGGACAAAAATTGGGCAATGCCTAGAAGATTCTTTCAATCACTGCCTGTTCCCTGTGGAGCATCTGGTCATGATTTTTATTTTTTTTGTGGAGGGGGGAGGGGGTGGGGGTGGGGTTCTAAAGGTCTTAATAGGTGAAAATGAGAAAGAACACATTGTAATATTATGTTGGGGAACACATTGGGAACATAAAAAAAATGAAAAGAAACCCTCCCCCCACCCCCCCCCGGCCCCTCCTCCCAAAATTTAAAAGGAATAAAAGCAAGGCACCTTGAGTGCACCCTTGGGCCTTCATTGGCTGCATGAAATTTCTATTCCCAAAAGAATTCGTCACCATTTAGAACCAGAGTGGGAAATGTGAAGGAACGAATGGGGGGGATCGATGGGGTGCATTATGCACCGGGTTCACACTAGTATTGATATAAACATTATAGGATGAATTTATGTTTTAAAAATATTGAAAGGATATTTCTATGTTAATTTTGGGGTTTGATATAATGTTGGGTAATTATTGTAAATGGAAACATATATTTGGCAATCAATTTTAAATATATATATATAATCACGATTCTCAAAAATCAAAGAGTCAATTATGATATGGAACCACATTTTTTAATAATAAAAATATTGATTTTGATATATAGTCATGCTTCTTTTAAAAAAAGAAAAAAAAAATTAACCTTCAATAAAACTATTAATTTTTTGCTGATTCTTTCATGAAAATCACCAATTCTTTAAGGAGTTTGAAGAACCTTTGGTTTTATTGTTTCAGAAAGATTTCAGAAAATTGGAATTTAATGTTTATTTTAATTTTTAAAAACTTGGAACCAAAGTATTTTTTAAAGAAATGTTTTCACCTTTGCAAAAGAAATTGGGAGACAATTTTGAATAAATCAATTTTTTCATTGTGAATTCAACAACATTTGTTCAGTTTTTGGAAAGTATTCATCAAATTTTTAACATCACAAAATTGACCAAAAACAAAATCCTTGAGCCAAAAGGTTCTTTGATATCTGGTTTTAGTTTTTTCGCGCTTTCAAAAAGTACTTCAATTTCTACCTATCATTTTGAAAATTGGAGCCAAAGGCTATTATTAAAGAAATCAAATGACTGCTCAACACTAGTTTGATCCATTGAGGAGTATTGGGGTTGTATGCCATTTGAAGGGATGGCAACAAGGGTGATAGCCCAAGTTCCCAATTGTTCACATTCGCAAGCTTGAGAACAATAAAAACTGCCCATATGACATGCCATTCCCCTAACATTAAAGAAATCTGACCATAGTTCAAATTTGTCACCTTCCAAGCACTTTGTAAAATTTGTAAGATTAGCTCCACCCATATCCTAAGAACAATTTGAGCTTTGAACAATATTTCTCATGGTTAAGATAACTTACTTGGTTTTATAGCTTACTTATTGTTTTCCAAGTCTCAACTATCTATCTATGAAGGATGGTAGTTTATTTGTTTTGTTTGTACTTGTGAGATCCACGCAACTGGGATGCTTCAGATTGTGTTCTTGGTCTCTTTGGAAAGCTCTCAAGGAGGAGGAGGAGGAGGAGGAGGGGTGTATTGGCTTGGTTTCATGCATTTAGACTTGGGCTGTAGAAGTTCTTGAATGTTGAATGATTTCTTCAATGAAAATTAAATTAAATCGTAGCTAAAAATTTCGGAGGAATTGGGATGTGCCTTTGGTGTTGTTGGAAAGATCTTGATGAGCAGGATTTAATGGAATTTATTTGGTAAGATTTGGATTCAGGATGTGAGAGATATTGATTTTTAAGTGATTTTTGTCGCTGAAAATTCAAATAATTTCCAAAGAACCAAGTTTTTGGAAGGAAAAATCAGTTGAGAATGTGGTAACACTTGGGCCAATCAGCACAGGCCACACTAGTAAACATGAAAATTGGGATTGAAAAAGGTAAGAGGTTACTAATAACAAATCCCTTGGACTAATCACTCTATTTGCTCAATCCAGCGCAGTAATTAGTCTTTGGAGTGCCTTTTGCACACACTATATCCTTTACACAAATACCATTTTTTGGCCCCCAAATCGAGATAAACTTTACTATTTTAATTTTTTTGGTTTAATTTTTTTGAACTAAATTTGGCACTAAAAAGTTATTTTTAGCTTTGGAAGATTATGCTTTGTAAGGGTACCCACCCAAATGAAAATGAAAAATTAGGTGTTTCTGAAAAAAATGGTCTGAATTTTCCACATTTCAATTTTCCAAAAACCATTAGGTAGCCAGATTTCTTCAACAGGATCTAGTAGGTCACCAAAATATAAACAAATTCTTTACTAATAAATTTACTTTGATATCTGGTCTATAGCAATGATCCAGTGATTTTATTTTCAATTAATTTGATTGTTGTTTCGACCCCCAAAAAAGAGGGTAATGTTTGGAATTTTTTGTCAAAAATGCAAATTTGACTAATTTGTCAATCTTTTTGGAAAACTTTGAAATAGTTTAGGTATTACAAAATTGAAAAAATAAAACCCCTGGCACTCCAATACAATCCAGGGTTTGTTCTAGCAACCTCCACAAACTCAGTGTCTAAATATGGCGACTTCTGCCCCTTTTTTCCTCAAAAGAAGGCGACTTTTGCTCATTTTTCCCAACAAAAAAACCCCTTTCTACAATTGGCAAGGAATTTTTTTGTTGTTGTAGTAGTGCGAAATTTCTCCAAAATAAAAAAAAACACTCAATACAATGATTAGTCACCTAATGGGGGGTTATGCCAAATATGAACAAGTAATTTGAAACGTGAACATTTATCGAGAAAATAATAGGGCGTGTACGTATTTTCTTAATGTATATTTGGATGTGGTGCACTTGTACGTATAGAGATGAGATACAAAAAAATACGTACATCATCATCGTCTTCGTGCTTGAGCCTCGGCGCACACGGGCGCTTCGCTGTGCCTTGCTCACTCCTTCGCTCTTCTCTTCGGAAGTGGTGCACTTCCTCCTATCCTTCTCCCTCCCAATTGCCACGCCCGTCCAAAAGACGGTGGGAATTCAAAATCAAGACTGATATCTGTGTGTGTGTGTGTTTTTTTTTGGTTTTTGTTTTTATTTTCGGTGGGGGGTTTTGTTGGTGGAGATCTTTTCTCGCTTTCTCGTTTTTGTGTTGCAATGGCTTGCTTTGTGAGCCCTTTCTCCTTATTAACGTGCTGGAAACTGTAGGAGTATGCAGTTATTTGTAAGAATTTGCAGTTATTCTGCTCCCATTTGCGGCAGTAGAAAAAGTGCCTGACTACATTTGGTTGAGACTTTTTTAAGGCAGAAATCTGAAAGGCGAATTCAGGAAGGAAGGGAAGATCGGCATCAGCAGCAGCAGCGGCAAAGCATGAAGGTTATTGACAAGATCAACAATGGCCTGGCTAACCACAACGGTGTGGTTTTCTCTTTCGAATTCTTCCCTCCCAGGACCGAGGAAGGCATCGAGAATCTGTATGATAGAATGGATCGTATGGTCGTCCACCAGCCTGCCTTCTGTGACATCACATGGGGAGCTGGTGGCTCCACTTCCGCTCTCGCGCTTGACATTGCAAACAAAATGCAGAATATGGTAAGAAACTACAAACCAGAATCTTCAAACCAATCTCTTGAGTTTGAAATCTGAATTTGCTTCTTCCTTCAGTTCGAAATCTGGTGTTGTTTGTATCTTCTTCTTCTGTGGTGGGCTTCACAATCAAATGAATTTTCTATCTTCCTTTGGTTTTTGGAAGTCTTGGAATTTTTCTCATGGTCCCTACCTTTCATGGTATTGGAGTCTATGATGTGATGTGTGATCCTTCCTGGTGAACATTGATTCTGCTGTTGATTGGAAATCTTGCTCACATGGGTTCAGATGTTCTTTCACCCTCAATTCTGTTCTCATGTAGCTCCTTTTGAGGTACATTGCACACTTTGCAGCCAGTGTCAAGAACACAAGCGAACCTGGCATCCTGTGAATGTGTTTTCCTCATCAATTTGGCACTCACTCTTGGTCTGAGAATGCAGATTGACATTCCTTCTTACCTTGAACTTTTACTGGTTGAAACTCCAGTTTAGGTAGAAGATACTCCTGCTGTCAGATTTGTCTTCTGATGTTGTTCAAACAGACTTCTTCTGTTGATCCAATACTCCTCTTTTGCAAGGCAGACTATTGTTATTGCTTCCTTTTGTTTAAGAGTATAGGATCTTTGTTTCCCAAGTTTGTGAATTGTGTCAACAAATGGCAAATTGGACTAAAAGTGCTATTCGTGTAACAGATCTACGTGTCAAGACCGTGATGCATCCAACCTGCACAAACATGCCTGTTGAGAAGCTTGATGATGCCTTGGACACAGTGAAGACCAATGGCATTCAGAACATCCTTGCACTGCAAGGTGATCCTCCTCATGGCCAGGACACATTTGTGACTGTTGAGGGTGGATTCTCTTGTGCACTGGATCTGGTGGGTGTTCACTTTTAGTTGGTTTCAAGGCTCATCTTCAATCCTTTACTACTTTTGACATCCCATGAACAAAAGATTAGATCTTTGTGTAAGCTATGCTGTTTAGTTGGCCATGGATGGGCTCATGAGACAATTCCAAAGTTGCTGTGCAGAGCTGCAATTGTTGAGGTGAACCTTCCCCAGTTTTTGCAAGGTATGTGAATGTGCAAAATTGGGTTGCAGATTTCTATTGTTATTTTGAATATTGTGCAATGAAGCACCTGGGATTTGATCGATACATCTGTTTTGTTACAGGTGAGGCACATCAAAGCTAAATATGGGGACTACTTTTGGATCACTGTTGCTGGGTACCCAGGTACATGATCCTCTGCTGGCACTTTGCTTGTCCTTTCTAGTTCTGAAAGGTAAACATGTTATCTGGAGTGGTTGTTTCAGTTGTTGTGGCCGTTATACAACAGCAGTATGGTTAAATCTACTCATGGAGGAAGGATTGGATACCCATGCTATGAAGCACTAATTCCTTGGCAACAGAGGGTTAGAAAATCTGCATCCTGAGTTTCTCTAGCATTTCTGCAAGCAATGGCAAGACTCTGGTGTGATGCTGGCTTCACTCAAGAGACCTATCTAATTTTTAAAAATAGTTCAAGCTGCAACAAACTGTGAGGGTAAGCTTCATTTTAGCTTGGCCCTGTAGAAACGAGCATCTAAGCCTAAGGTATAGAGAACGCACAAAGAGGGTAGTGGTTGGGGCCTCATACAGTGGTTCCTGGACACCCTGAACTTGTCCTTTATACACACCACTGGTGACTACTTGGATGCAGTATAACTAGTAAGTTCAAGTATGCTATACACATCTATACACGCTATATGGTATTGAAGAGGAAAGTCCACAATAAAACTTTGAAGGTAAGCATTGTCAGTTCCAGCAAACCCCAAAACTAACACAACAAGAATAAGTGTGCTCATAGACTTATGAGTGCCACTCACATGGTATCAGACCAACACCTTATCATGAATTGCAGTGACTAGCTGCCATGACTCCCCACCATGATACTCTACATATCCCACAAAGAAGACTGGCTCCACACCAACCAAAATGCTTAAATCATAGAGAATAACATCTGGAAAAATGTTATACAAGACCTGAAGAATGCCAAGTACAGACTTCTCAAGATTGAGAGAGTACAGATGCAATGTCCTGATATCATGTGACAAAATCTTCTTGCACATTTCAGAAGAAATGTGAATCTTCTCAAGAATGAATTTCATGTGCTCGAACTGCTGCTTCATTGTCCTTAATTGGCTCCAGTGTGGCTTTGATCTCTGCTGGCACATATGTCACCCTTCCATATTATCTTCCATCCTGTAGCAAAAGATCATGACTCCTGCTGCATAGATGACCATGTCTAGCTTGATGAAAGTGTTGTGTGGTGAAATGTCAAACTCATAAAACACCTTTGTGAATGACATCAAAAAATGAATCTGTCCTATTAATCAATGTCCAACCACTTACATATCAGAACTACCAGATAGGATTTTAATGGAAAGTGAGTGAACAGGGCAAGTAGCACTAGGCAGGGACTGAAAACGTGTGACGCAAGTGTATACCTTTGTTTTGCAAAGACCTGTCATGTGCAGAAATCTCTTGTAACTCTGGATGGGCATAATACCAGGAACAGCCGGGCACTTGATGCCAATTTCACGACAGTCACTCACAAACTTGAGGAAGATATCTGTATCATAGAAGAGCTGGGTGATAATTACCTCTCCACCAGCATCCACCTGCAACGAGACACTACATCCCTTGAAACCTGCAACCTGGCCATTAATAGGGAAAACAAAAGAGCAGATTGGTGCATTCTGACCAGCTTCTCAGAATCAGAATGCATCAAGTGGCAGACCTTGAACATGAACATATTGACCTGGTTATCTTCTCTTAATGTATCTGAGAGCCCAACAAAGGGTCATCTACATGGCTTCAAGGCTTCTATTCACAGAAACTTTCAAGCTCGAATGAAAAGACTCAAAACCAAGGTACAGCATGGTGTGATTTGTAGATGATTCCAGTGTCCAGCAAATGGATGAATTTTCTCTGGATCTGACAAGAGAAATCTCACTAACAAATACCAACCTTCTCTTTCAAGTAAGCAAGATCTTTTTTGTAGGCCTCCTCTGTTGCTCCTGACTCATAAGTAATCATCCCTGGATGGGCCTCTGCAAGCAAAATGGTCACACAACTCAGCCGTTAATCAAGTGATCATGACACAAACTTGTTGCAAATTCTGTGAAAATATTCTGGATTGATGTCATCCTTGCTGACTGATTAAAGAGACACATAGGACCAACTCAAATCCCCAAAATCATACAAATAGTCTGTAAACATGCCCATTCATTACCCATTACTTGCAGAAGTTTGGAGGAGATTATCATATACTTGTCTACCCTCTACCCATCATCCAGAGCTGATGAAGTCATTGTGGAGTCATTGCAGCTAGTCACAGCTATGCATGTTGAAAGTGATGGTCTCATACTTCATTAGTGGCACTGAAGGTTATGACTGTACTTGTTGTTGTGTTAGTTTTGGCATTGCTGGAACTAACACAACAGCTTCCTTCAATGTGGTAAAGTAGAGTTTTCTCTGCAATCTCATAGACATAGTTGGTATACTGAAAACTGAGGTGCCCCTCTCTCCCTGTTGGTGACAGAACCTGGGTTTGATTGACTTCAGTAAGATCAGTTGTCCTTTACCCTGGAGGCCTCCCACCAACATCAAACGCAACAAGGAGGATGTGTGTCCCATTTTCTGCTAGGCAGATTAAACTTTTCTCTAGGTGATGTGCAACAAACTTGTATCTGTGCTTGACTTATCTTTGAGATAATTTCAATTGTCAGATCTTGGTTGTGATCTTTGTTCAGAGTTTGATTTGTGCTCCAGATTCTTTGTTAGTCATTATTGTTTTGCCTGCATTTTAGGATTGTTGTAGACAGAAAGGCTTCACAACCATGCATTCACCTATTAGTCACAAAACTGTCACAGGGCAAACCAACCAAGAAGTTACATTTCAAGAACCACAGCCTGGGATGAGTTTCCTGGTGGCAGATGGGTGATACCTGCAGTCCTGCCTATGGCAGTCTCAGTGATCATCAGGTCACTTCTTTTGCTGGGATTGTTGTCCTTTCAGATTCTACTTCGCAACACACCCACATTAATTTTTGCGGTCTTGATATTCATGGGTTTTCCTGGTCTAACAGTTTGCGAGTGACACTCAAAAGATTATGACCACACTCATTCTTGTCATGTTAGTTTTGGTTTTGCTCCAACTGATGGAATGGTTACTTTCAAAGTGGTGTTGAAGAGTTTCTGCAATCTCATAGATATGGTTGTCTGGATCATATTGGAGAACAATATCATGTCTGCTTGTCTATCAGTTTTCATGGAGCCAATGCTATTTTGAATGAGACTAACTAGGCAAGATATGTTTCTGGGTTATACATGGGCAGTTTCTCAGGAAGTGGTCACGTGGCAAGAAGATGCTTGCAGAGTGGGCTGTGCCTTTGGCGTCTGTTGAAGCTGTCAATGAGGTAATCATTTGTGCATTTGTTGCAATGGGCAGATTGTCCTTTCTGCATCTTGGTTAGCTGGTTAATAAATCTCAGTGGTGAAGAAATACAACAGGACCACAACTTAGCAAAAGTTCTCTTAACAATGTGTAAGCTAATGCATATCTGTTCAGAAATTTGCCAAGTACTGTGCAGGAGAGCTTAGCACAAATCCTTGGTTAGAGTTGGAGGGATTGCAGCCTGAGACAGTACACATCAATGAAAAGTTGGTGAAAATAAACAATCAGGGTTTTCTCACTATTAACAGCCAGCCTGCTGTGAATGGTGAGAAATCGGATTCTCCAAGCATTGGTATGTGCTACCTTTAGCCCAATAATTTCTGTTTTCTTTGTGTCCAATTTAGCAGTTCTGTCGTAAATGATCATGTGGACCACAGGGGTTGACAAAGACTTTCCTTGTGCATGGATTGCTTGTCTGGTGCAACCTTCCATTGCTGGTTATGGCTATTGCTGTCAGTCAATCAGTCAATGACATGGATAGTTTAAAACAGTATTAGTTCAGGGACTTCAGAGTTACAAGGGATGAAAGAGTATGAAGATCCAAGGTTGAAATTTGAGTGACTTGTGACTTGCAGGCTGGGGTGGTCCAGGGGGTTATGTCTATCAAAAGGCATATGTGGAGCTCTTCTGTTCTTCAGAGAATCTCCATGCCCTGATTGGCAAGGTCAAGGAGAACCCATCTCTGACCTATATTGCAGTGAATGCCAAGGGTGAAACCCAGTCAAACATTGGACCACTAATGTCAATGCTGTTACCTGGGGTGTGTTCCCAGGGAAGGAAGTTATTCAACCGACTGTGGTGGACACAGTAAGCTTCATTGTGTGGAAGGATGAGGCTTTCCAGGCATGGGAGGAGGATTGGGCTTCCCTTTATCCAGAGGGTGATGAGTCAAGGAAGATCCTTCTAGAAGTAAGCCCAAACAGAAACTCCTGCTTGATAATCTCTCCTTAAATAGATTTGTTGGGAAGTGATGCCATTTGTTGTGCAAACAGATCCTGTTCTTTCAAATTGGACGGCTGAAGAGATCACATTATTCAAGTAACTTTGACATCTTGGTGAAAGTTTTCCAGGGTGTGTCACCCAGGCCAGAGGGATGGGAAAACATACATGGCAGTGGGAGAAAGAACCTTAGGGCATGGATGCAGCAAATGTTGACAATCCTTCACAAAGTGAGGGGGATTGGTTTATGGCCCATCAAAGTGAACTGATGATTTTCTGTGTGTGATGCATCATTACAGATCAAAAGCTCATACTTCTAAGTCAGCATTGTGGACAATGACTACATCAATGGTGACCTGTTTTCTGTCTTCACTGGTTTATGAGGAGGCAATTGAGCAAGTCAAATGCATAGCACATAATGCATCAACAAATTTTTGATAGGCACCTGCTAGGGGTCCCAATCATGTCCCCTTTGTGATGGAGATAATAGTGAGTAGAATGTAGGTGAGTCGAAAGAGAGAGGGATACGAGAAGGTGTTTGCTTTCTAGAAGAGGATATATTTGCACTTATTGATTTGGCCAGAGATGGGTGTGAAAGTGTGGTGAATCTATAAACACTGATCTTTTGTTGCATCAGGAACACAGATAGCAGTTTAAGATCGCCATGGAAGTTACTTCTCATGATACATGTTGCTGCTACTTACAGGTCTTGTGTCAAGAACACTGGTGAATAGTTTTTAAGTGTGCAATAGACAATCTGTAGACATAAGTAATGTCAAAATTTGGTCAGATAGGTTTGCAGGTTCCACAATGCCACTTGCTGCCTGCCTTCCATGTTGAGTTGAAACCAGTGTTGTATGGTTCTAGCTAATGGTTTTTAATTTCCAAATTGGTAGTACCTGCCTGCCCAGAAAGCGGGAACCTGCAGTAAAACAAAAGAAAAGAAGGGATATGCCTTGTAGAAATAGGAGGATCTTAATCCTACTATTTAGCAGTGGGAGGGACCTTAGACCTACTTACACATGTTAGTAGGCCTAAGGTCCCTCCCATTCCTAGATCGTAAGTGTAAAATCCCTCCTATTCCTACCACCTTGTGATCTACATATGTTTAGGTTTGTGATAACGTTTGTCTCCTGATCGCCTAGCCCGGACTGGCTGGGGAGATTCAATCTTAGTAATGGAGTTCTTTTTGCATTACTAGTTGATCCACTGTTTCAATTTATGTGAGTTTCTTTGTGACATTGATTTCTTGTATTCTCATCACATATTCCTGGTGTCAGTTAAAGGTGAATTGTTATGAACTTTTGGTATTAATGACACTTTCAAGATTTTGTTGGTGCTCCTTCCACCTGGTGCTCTCCATGGATGTCATATAACCATGTGACCATTTGTGTACTGCTAACATACAGACATTTGAGAGCTCGCAGCAGCTTTACATTTGGATTTGATGTTGAGAATGAGAAAGGGCCATGAAGCTTGGTGTTGTTTCAATGGCATTTAAGTTGTCTGGAAACTTGGGTGGAGAGTATTGGTTCATGTCTAAAGTGCCACCCATTCATTGCTGGAGCATGATCAATGAAGTTAGTGGGGCAGTTTGGTATAGTACTATGCATGTTGTTAAATTTGAACTACTTTTTTGAAATTTGGGTCATGATCTTTGTCATGAGTTGCTATTATGCAGTTGGATCTGAAATATATAACTACATTGTTTCAATTAATTGAGTCCTTTCTCAAAAAAGTCCATTCAGGCTGATTAATGTGTAATTTGGGAAGTTTTCATGTACTTTTAAGATATTATTTTGCTGTGAAGGTTGCTGCAAGTAGGTTGTGGTTTGGAATAATTAGTTGAGAAGTTGCACGTCTTGTGCAAGGAGTGTTTTTGTGTACTAGAGAGCGCCAGGGTTTGGGCAATTCCAGGCTCCTAACAAGCCCATGGCAGAGTGACCCCATCTGAAAATTTGCACAAGAGAAAAGATGTACCAGTACAGAGATACAGGCATGTGTTGTGGGTGTGGATCTAGCTTGATGGGGGTAGACTGATCACATAAAGAACTCTGAGAAAACCTATGAGAAAGGCTTCATATGTGGCAGTTGCCGGAGGGGTGGTGCTAAAATGTTCAACCTATGAAAAAGGCTTCATATGTGTTAGTTGCCATAGGGGCAGAGGCAAATGTTCCACATCATGGGTGAGCTAGAAATACAACTAGTTAGTGAAGTTGATATGGTTAGTTCAGGGTTGAGATCAGGATTTCTGCAATTCTTTGGCTGCAGCCAGCCATTGTTTAATGTGGGTTTTGATATGGCAGCAAATAATCAGGTCAACTAGTTGATAGGGGAGGGTCTAAGGCTACTGGAAGTCTGGAAGTAAAGCCAGTGGAGTTGTATGGCTTATGATGTACTTTCTTTGAGTCAAAAAGGAAAGTTTTTGCGGCATTGTATTTGTTGCAATGATTATGTGCACGGGCTTCTTAATGGTGGTGTGGAGGCAGCCATTTGAAGTTTGGAGGAGTTCAAGGTCTGAAGGGTGTGTGTGTGTGAAAAACCTGGCAAAATGTAGCAATTCTGGTCTGCAAGAAGTGGTAATGCATGTTTGTTTTGTGATAGATCTTGCTGTTGCTTCAGGGTTTCTTAAGATGCAGCTTTTGGTGTTGAGCAGAGAGCAGAGAAAGTGTGAGTGCATAAATTTTGATGTGTAAGTAGGATTTGACTTCTCTCCATGATTTTGTGTTCAGTGCTTTATTTACGAGGTTGGTACCTAGCGGAGAATGGCAAAAAAAGGCACGTTAATGGGTCAACAGAGAACTGGAAATGGTGTGCACAAAAGCTATAGTGGTTAGCCTCTTTTGTACTTAGTGTTTAATGTGTTTTGTTCAACATGAGTGTGATCTGAAGGTGGACTCGTGTTGTGGTGACTGCAAATATGCAATTAGGGGTCTCGAAGGTTTCTCATGTCAATATGGATATTCAATTTAGCATTGAGTCATATCATGGGGTAGTCAAATGTTGGATGAGTGTGGATACTCATGGTCCACAAGTGAAAATGTTTGATTGATTAGTGTGATGACTAATCTTAGATATGCTGAAAATTTTATGATTTGATGATTAAATTTTAGCAGTTGTCAGATGTTCAGGCACATTGAACCCCAAGAGTTCTAATCCATGTTTTGAAGCAGAGCAGGAGGCCATCACAACATTGAATCACCTTGAATAATATCACATTGCTGTGAAGGGTATTGACTGAAAAGGTTACTTTCACCCTAACAGTGACAGCCTGTGATGCATAGCCCAGACTTCATATTTGATCTCTGAGACCCTTCCACACACCAATGTCAATGGCAGAGATTCACATGAATGCAACAACATCAATTTCACATGAATACTATGGAGTCTGCACATACCACAACTTTGATTCAAGAGCTTCAAGAGATCTCAACTGAGAAGAACTGCATGAATCACCAATGGAGTGCAAATCCAAAATTTTCAGACAAAATCAAATCGCCTCTGAGCTCTGGTGACCCAAAAAAGGGTTAGTTATCCATCCCTGCACTTTTGCTGGCAGACTGAGAATAGGCAGGAGTTTGTGAGCTAAGATGCAAGCAGGCACTACAGCACTGCTGCTGATCATCTTCATCTACAGAAACAGTTTTGCTTATCTTCCAATGATTGCACTCCATACCTTGCTTAGTCCATACTTTAAAATGTCTGGGATTGGGTTGATGCCCAAGGATATCGAGTTTCTACTATGTGGTTATGATAGTTTCATGAGCAGTAGTAAAATCATTAGAGAGTCCTCTCTCTCTCTTTTTTCTGAATCTCAAGGCATGTTATTGCTCATTTGATCATGCTGTTTGATTGAACTTTGCATGTGATGTAATTTCCAGCCTCTGTGCTTGAAGACTTCATACAACTTGGTGACGCTCAGGGAAGCAAAGATTGAAGACTGATAATGGGGAAGAGGGAAGCCATCTAAGAATGCTGTGAGTGTCTGCAATTGTGAATAAAGAAAGAACTTCAAAAACCCTCCTCTCATTCAAGCAACAGAAATATGGCTTCCAGGTTGTGGATATGGTGTGTGCTACTACCCCCTCACATTGCACACTCAAATGGACTCAATTGCATTCTGATAATCTGGCTGGCTGAGTTTTGGGCTTCACAACAAACATAAAAAATGAGGGTGGATTTCTGTTGCAAGAATTCTGGATGTCAACTTTGCCTTAAACTAAGAGAAGTCCAAATGCTGAATAGATCCTACCCATAAGAGAATTAGCAGGAGAAGAAGAAGAAGAAGAA
>Ga0116228_10003059_pt1 | contig 14653 bp, 5 predicted proteins | sample S1TSphfallax_2_FD_89694 | JGI IMG/M metagenome (GOLD analysis project Ga0116228, IMG submission 89694) | Host-associated microbial communities from peat moss isolated from Minnesota, USA - S1T2_Fc - Sphagnum fallax MG | ecosystem: Host-associated > Plants > Peat moss > Unclassified | place: USA...
TATTCATGCCTATTAGTGGTTATTTTACTAATGGCTATTGGTTGTTATTTTATTAATGGCCATTGGTGGCTATTCTATTAATGCCTATTAGTGGTTATTTTATTAATGACCATTGGTGGTTATTTTATTAATGCCTATTAGTGGTTATTTTATTAATGGCTATTGGTTGTTATTTTATTAATGGCCATTGGTGGTTATTCTATTAATGCCTATTGGTGGCTATCTAATTAATGCCTTTTCGTGGCTATTCTTTTAATGGCCATTGGTGGCTATCTTATTAATGCCTATTGGTGGCTATTTTATTAATAGCCATTGGTGACTATCTTATTAATGCTTATTGGTGGTTATTCTATTAATGGCCATTGGTGATTATCTTATTAATGCCTATTGGTGGTTATTTTATTAATGGCCATTGGTGACTATTTTATTAATGGCTATTGGTTGTTATTCTATAAATGACTATTGGTGGCCATTCTTTTAATGACTATTAGTGGCTATTTTATTAATGGTTATTGATTGATATTTTATTGGTGGATATTGGTGATTATTAGTTGGTATTATATTAATGGTTATTGGTGGTTATTTTGTTATAAGCCATTGTTGCTTATTTTACTAGTGGTTATTATATTATAAGTTATTGTTGGTTATTATATGTTATATTAGAAGTATTGGTGGTTATTGTATTATAAATTATTGTTTGATATTCTATGTTATAATATCGTAGGCTATTGGTAGTTATTATATTGTTAAGTATTTTAAATTATTTTTCATACATTATTATTTTCTATTTTAATTTTTTTTTACCTTAGGTCATTATATTTTGTTTTAGATTATTTTAAGTTATTATATTTTTGATAAAATAATTTATAACAACATAAAGTATAATGACTTTGAATAACTTAAAGTATAATTTGAAATAACATATATTAATTTAAAATAAAATAACTTAAGGTGTAGCCTAAAGTTAGTTGAATAATTTAATTTAATATAATTTAAAAGCTTATAATCAACTAGTTAAGATACCTTAAGGTAAAATAACATATAATAATTTAGGGTACAATAATTTCTAATAGCTTATAATAACATAAAATATAAGTTAGAATAATTAAAGTAACTTAAAATAATATAAAGTATATCATAAAGTAGCATAGATATAATATTTTTAAAAATATATAAATAAACCTATTTACTATATAAATTGTAATAGTGAATTATGTTAACTAGTAATGAAACATGATGTCTACATAATGATATTATAGTGAAATAACTTTCACATGGGTGAAATCAATAAAAGGAAATGAAATTATTTCACTTTTAAAGTCCCATAGTGATTTAAGTTAGTAAATTGCACCCCACTTTGGTAGTAGTGATTGTATTTATTATTTCCACCTAATCAACTTGTACAATTCCTCCAATATGGCCTATGGATTAAAACATCATTTATTATAATTGAAACATTTTAAATTCTAATGACATTGTGTGATTCAAATACATCTCTAGATAAACATAAAATTGAAATTTTCAATGTTGTTTTTCATTACTTCTTCTTGAAGTATGTCCAAGGCTTCATCCTCCTTAATGAACTTAGATATCTAATTTGAACCAAAAAAAAAAAGAAAAGTAGAGGTCAAAAACTATGCAAAGTAAAACATGAAAAAATAGAAAAGTAAAAGTAGTAGCCATTCTACCTCCTCCTCATAGCTATCCAAAGGATTGGTGTTGAAAAACTCTTTTAAATAACAATGGATTCCACATTCTAATGACTTTCTAACTCACAATAATTTTGATGCAAGCTCTCTTTAGACCACACATGAACAAAAGCTAACCTATGCAATTAGGTTAATCAAAATTCAACTTAGCTTACCCAAAAGTCAATTTAACCCAACTTAACTAGCCTAGGTTATTTAACCTAGGTTAGGTGGCCTAGGTTAAAAACAAACCTAAGCCTCTTAACCAAGATTAGGCTTCCTAACCTAAGTTAAGTGGTTTAAGTATCATAAGTTGTAAAAAAAGGACTTGAACCCCTCACTTGCACTTTGGGGTTCAAGTCTTCATCCATTGCACTACCACGTTTTTTATACTAAATCTATTAAGCAAAAACTTATAAAGATCAAAAAATTTATCTTCAAATTAAATTAGGCAACCTTAGTTTGACATAAGTCGACCTACCTATTACCTACCAACCTAGCCTATGTTAACATAAGCCTTCCTAGGTTGATTTAGGATGATTAAGGTCAACCCAAATAACCTACAAGCCTAACATAGGTTAACCTAGGCCTCCCTATTGTAAAAAAAAACTAACCTAGTTTAGCCTCATTAGGATTACTTTAGGCATTGGATTGCACTTAAATCAAGCCAAGGTAGACTTAGTTAGGTTAAATGTAAATTAAGTTAGGTTAGACCTAGGCTAATCTAGGCTAAACATATATTAAGTTAATTTAAACATGGTTAAACACAATTATTTTAAATAATTTTGGCTAAAAAAATCACAGGCTAAACATGGTTAAATTAATATATCAATTAGACTAAACACAACTATTTAAACTAAACATGGCTAAACAAACATAAATAAGGCTAAACCCAATTACTTAAGCTAAACATGGAAAAAATGACATAAATAAAACTAAACACAATTACTTTGGATAAACATGGTTAAACACAACTAAACCATCTTTAAACACAATTATTTAGGTTAAACATGATTGAAATCTGTTAATGTTATAGCTAAATTTATATAATTTATATCTAAAATAATGATTTAGGCTAAACAAACATAAGTGAAATTAAACATAATTTTTATGATATGGTTAAATAATGATAAATTAAGTTAAATTTGAATATTTAAGTTATATTTAGTTAAATTTGGAAAAATTAAGATAAAATTCACTATTGAAACAATACATGGTTAAATAGTGATAAAATTATAAAGTAAACTAGGTTATTTAAACTAGAGTTGGCTAATAAAATGATTGGTCCTATGTGATTATAGTTTTTTTTTTTTTTAGTCATTTTTATTAGTTGTATGACTCATAAAGTTGACTACTAATTGCTAAAGACATTTTTAATTAGTCATTTTTTTAATCCTGTTGAACATTATAGTTGAATAGAACAAGTTGTAAAAAACATGTTTTGGCATTATGAAATTTTTTGACTAATCAATAAATACAATTTTATTGAAATTAATGTTATGAGTCATGAAGGTGGCAACTAGTTGTTAAACACATTTTTAGTTGTTTTTTTAATTGGGTTGGACATTGTAGTCGCATAGGACAAGTTGTAAAAATCATGTTTTGGCATTATGAACACTTTTGACCAATTAATAAATAAAATTTTATTGAAATTAATGTCATGAGTCATGAAACTGACTACTAGTTATAACACTTTGTTGACACATGGCATGCCATATCATCATCATTAGAAATTGAATTGTTATTAGTTGCTATTAGTCGTAAAAGTAAATGGTATTTTTTATTTTTTTATTTTTTAAATCATGCAAATACATTAATATAAAATTAAAAAATAATAATGTATTTACCCAAAAATTGAACAAGTTGTCATATTGACTATAGTCACAAAACCATAATGCCATGTGGCATTTTGATGTCTTTTGCAAATACATAATAATTTTTGTGACTAAGGAATTGGAAACAAAGTCCAAAAATATTAATAGTTGTTTTTTTAACTAGTCACAAAACCCAAGATTTGTTGTGTTTGGTTATTAATATAATAATTGTAGTCTATTACACATTATTTGCCATCTTTTTTTAAAATGTTATCCATGCTCAAAAATAGGTTTTTTTATGTTGTTTTCAATTGGACCTAGTAAACTATTTCCAAATTAATTTCCCAAATAGATAATTTTATATATATTTCTTAAATTTCATTTGGTTAATAAGCTATTAATTATAATGTATATATCTTTTACTTGCCTTTTTTATAAAAATTATCCTTTTCAATATTACCCTCTTTACAAATTTTTACATTTGGATTTTATAAGTTATTTCCATATTAATTTATTAAATAAATAATTTAATATATATATTTCAAATTTTATTTGGTTCATGGAGGTATTGAATAAACTATTTTACCAGACATCATTTCATTAATATCCTTTACCTCCTTTTCTTTTTAAAAATTTCACCCTTCTCAATGTTTTTTTGTTTACAAGTCCTTACATTTGAAATTAATAAGTTATTTCAAAATGAAGTTCCTATGTAAAAAAATTATTATATCTATTTAAAATTCCATTTAGCTGATTGATTATTAAAGACAATTTAGTAAACACTATCACATATATTTCCTTAACATGCTTATGTCTTTTTAATATTTTATACTTTATTAGTATTTTTTTATTTGAAAATCTTAAGGGTGTTTTCTATTCCTTTTGATTTTACATGCTCTCTTTTATTTTCTAATTTTGGTTTACTAAGATAATCAATATGTATGGTTTTTTTCTCCAAATTTGAAATATCAAACACAATAAGCATTGAAGTCTTTTGTTTATTCATCAAGAACGAATTATTCTCCCTCTTGCATTCCAATTAACATAAAGGAAGATCTTATAAGAAAATCAAAATAAATTGGTTGAAAATTGAAAAACTCTCCAAGAGTTACCAAAAAAATAAATTCCCCTTGATCTAGCTTTAAGTCCTCCTATTTATACCAATTCATAATGTTGTTTCAACTTAAATAGTCACTAGCCAATATAAACCTCAAAATCAAAATAATAGAATTATTGGTCACAAGTTGAAATCAACCTATTTTGTTAACAACCAATTACTATAACATATCGGTTACTAGTTCATATAACATATTGGTTAACTTAAGACATGTTATCCAAAAACTAAAATAGTCCTAGGGTTATATTGCCTCGCCAGCTAACCCTGGATCTAAAGGAGCAGTTGATGCAGCAAATGCATTTTATGTCTCTTTCTTCCCTAGAACCCTCACTATTTTTTCGAAATATAGGAGGTGGCCTTTATGTAAAAGGTTCAATGTAAATTACTTTGGTTGCTTTAAAAGCTTGCTCTTTAATTCTTTGTAGTTATTTTCTCCTTTACTTTTTTATCTTCTCTTTCTCTTCTCAACACTTAAAAAGGGGTGTTTTGCAATTGGCCTTGCAACTCAATTTTTGAATTGTAAAATACACTTGCAACTCAGTTTATTTATACATTGTGAGTGATAATGGACAAGTAGCATGAGTTGTAGAGTTGCAACTCATCGTATGTATGGTGCAACTCATTGCAACTCAATTGCAATTCAATCAAAATAACTTGTTTTTAACTACTATTCAGTTCCATTATAACTACACCTATGATGTCATGTTAATGTCATTAATTGTCATCCATCTATTAAAATTTGACATGTGGCCTTATGAAGATTTTTGGATATTAAAGTTTTTTGAAAAATTTGATCTCCATCATCCATTATGATTATTAACAATGGTTTGAGATTGTGACATGGGACATAATAAAAAAATTACCACATGGCATATTAATTATATTTTGGAAAATTATATATATATAGTACCTAAGTAGGTTGTACATAACCATAGGTAGGTAGGTAGGTAGGTCTTAAGACCTACATACCTATGTATTTACCTAGGACATACCTACCTACTTACTTACCTAGGTAGGTAAGTAGGTAGGAAAACACAAGATTAAGTGCATTAAAAAATAACTATGATTTTTTTATAAATGTTTTGTTTTTAGGTTAAACTTTTTTCAACTCATCCCAAAATGGCCAATTTTTGTTATGTGAAAACACAAGAGAACAAGCCTTATTTATATAGTTTGTAACATGGGATTCAAAGATTGCATATGGGTTTTATTTTTTAGTTGTTCATTAGTTACAATAATAACATTTAAGCGCTCAAGGCATTCTGGATCCAAGGGGAGGGCTCCATTGTTTTAATGTTTAAATAAAACTTGAACCCGTCCTATTTACACCTAGTGCATTAACAATAATAAAAAATGGAATAGATTAAGAAAGTTATGGCCCCTCAAACTAGAGGGGTCAAAAACACAAAAAAAAAACCATTAAGTGTTATAAAGTCTAATTCCCAAACACCCACAAAATTCCTTGTATGTTGCTCCATTACTATTATAATTAAAAAATAATTTGTAGAATTTCAGGTGGTGTTCCTATAGCATTTACATTTGCTTGGGTGGAACAAATTGTAAACATATTTTTAAATTCATGAAATTGAAGTGAAGAAAAAACCATTTACTTAAAGATTATCATGGCTCAAATTTTTTATGAAGTTTAATTTTTTTTACCATTGCAATTGTTTAAACATCATTATGTGTTTTTGGCTATAAAATAAAATTTAATAAAAATACTTTAGGGATCTTGAATGTACTATTTTTGATATTGGTGATAATAAACCTTGATAATAATTAAATTTTTTGGCTTTGTATTATTTTAAAGCTTTTTCTTGACATTTAACCCAAAAAAAAAACCCTATAAAACCAATCTCCCCAACATCAACACCCACACAAACAACAAGTGGCCATTCAACTATCTCATGCTAGAATTTTAATATCACTCAATATCACGACATTTTGACTGCAATTTTAAGATTTTCCAAACTTTAATCAATTGGGGAATATTGAGGAATTGTGTAGAAGGATGAATAAAAGTTCCAATCATTGCATTATTGTTGGACTGACTTTTTAAGGAATATTGACCAAATCATCACCATGGTTATTGTACATTCCCTTGGAATCACAAAATAGTTAAAACAATTTGTAATAAGTATATTCTCGTATTAATAGGTTAATAATAAATTATTACTCCTCTTATCTACAATGGTAATAGTAATTTCCGAACCAAGAGGAGGTAATATAAATTCAAATTGGTAGAAGGGTTCTCGATACCTAATAGACTTGATTCCACAAATGCAAGAATGGAGAGAAACAATGTTGAAGCCCAAAGCAAAAAGGAGGTGATAGTCTTTTATGTGGACAAATTCCAAACAACATAGAAGAGGAAAAGAATGGCACAAGCAAGGAGGAGGAATCTCATGCTATAACACTAGGGAAAAATAGAGGAGCTAAAAAAGTTGTTAACTTCTCAAGTATTTAAGGTTCAGTTTTTGCAAAAAGTATCTCTTAAGGTTTCAAAATGTATAATATGTGATCTTTTGTCATTTTCACGTTGGGGTTTTTCCAACGCAAACAACAATAAGCCAAGAGGTAAGCTCCCCTCCCTTCTTACAATTTGATGCCTTTTTTTTCCTTTGGATGTATGAGGAGCTCCAATTAGTTCGGGCCATAGTTGACAAGAGCGATGGACCTTACAAGCTTGAAGGAGCTCTTCTTTTACGACCAAGAGGCAAGGGGTACCCTAGCGATGGCAACTTGATTTGATGTTGAGTCAAGGTTGTGGCATGCAATTTTTCACAAGTTGAGCTCACATGGAGGTTTTGGTAGAGGTTGAGGTTGCTTTCCGGTTGGGTTGTCGAGGAGGTCTCGAAGACGGCCAAGTGTGCCCCTAATCGGGCTTGTGGGGATGTCTTGGGATTTGTTGAGGTCGTTCCTTTGTTAGGCTATTGGGGAGGTTTCAACAATGGCCGACCTTGTTCCTCATCTAGGCTCACATGGAGGATTCAACGATGGTCGACTTCATTCCTAGGTCAAGGTTGTGGGGAGGGATGGGCACTGGTTGTCGACTTCAATCCCAAGCCAATCATGATGAGTTTTAGTGATGGTCAACCTCGTTCTTGTGTTGAGTTCACGAGGAGGTCTCAATGATGGTTGAGCTTGCTCCCAAGCTTAGACAATGGGTGGCGAATGTTTGGGGAGGGTATGCAATTTTCTTGGGGTCAAACAAGGTCATGGGGTTCTATTGCAAAATTTTTTTAGCAATGGCCAAATTCTACCTCGAAATTTGTTCACAAAAAGCTCTTTCTCACACCCACCCCCTCTTTTATTTTTTAGATTTCAATCCTTAGTTCTCAAAGGAGAATGCCAAGTGGCGGGAAAATTTTCATGTCTTTTGAGGATACATTTTCTTAAGGTTCTCCACGATCATTTTTTTTAGTGAGATAGTTCTAGTTATGCAAGGTGTCGCAACACCTCTTGATCACATTTGAATGCAAATCAAAATTTAGAATTAGAGGTGAGAGAAGTGAAATGTTTTATAACCTTTATTTTGTATGAATTATGAGCTTAAGATTATATGTCAATGTAAGGAATATCAAAATTTGAGTTATGGTTTCCAATTTTAGCACTCATGATTATTTTTTTGCTAGTGGAAAGAAAAAACAAATTATAGTTAAATGCATTACAAGGTGAAAACATGATGGGGAGGAAATGTTCTTGAATAAACAAAAAGCACTCGTCACTAAAGGCAAAGTTGTGAGATCACCTTCCAAGGATGCTCAAGAGAAGGTATACTTATTGTTCAATTTCAATTACTTTCCACTTGTCTAACATGTGGATTAGGCTTTAATTTTATATTTTTATTGTCCAAGAAGGATTCCAAAGGCTAGATTTTGATTCAACAACCAATATTTTGCAATTTAGGGAGGTAAGTTTCTAGGAAATCCAACTAGGTTGGAATGAGTATAGATATGAACAAGGATTTTCTAGTACCATGGGTTAAGTTTCGACCTCCAATATAATGATCTAGATTTCCAATTCTTTTTTAACCATATTGCAGTGAATTATATTGTGGAATAATACATTTACAAGTAGATATGGAGTAGGAATCGCAAGTAGAATGAACTAATATGTTGAGAAACTTAGCTTCAACAAATTCAAAGGAGGTGGGTTTTCAAATTTTACTTTTCAATTGATGTAAGGAAGCCATTTTGTTTTTGAAAAATGCTCTTGACTTCTATGGTCGATGCCAACCATGAAGGAAGTTACATTTTTTCATATAAAATTTAAACATTTGTTTATTCAAGAAAAGAACCTAGCTGTACTTGAGCTTTGTTAAACAACTATGGTCAGTTCTAACCATAGTGAAAGAACCTTTGGAAAATGTATATGAATTCATTGAGTTGTAGTGGATCTAGCTTTGAAATTGCACACTCTATCAAATTTGTTTCTTCCTTCCCTTGGCATCGACTATAGGCTTCATAAAAAATAAAATTGTTTCTTTCAAGTTTTTTTTTGGCATTGTTTTAGGTACAAGTTGTTTATGGGTTCAACTTCTAGCCCCAACACCCTATAGTTGGTGCTGATTATAGAGAAATATCATATCAAATCCTTTTTATAAAACCATTTGTCTTTCCTTAAACATTTTTATCATCTTTCTATTTGGTTTAACGTTCAAAAACTTTATAGTCGGCACCAACAATAGAAGGTTCTATGTATAGTATAATCTCTTGGGTGATTCACTATAAGATAAATTATAATTTTTTTTACAATTCAAAAGCTTTCTATCAATGGTTGGCATCAACTATTAGGCCAAATGTTTAAAAAAACATGCCTCGATGGATTTAAAAGTCATTTTGTTTGTCTTTCAATTTTGACCTTTTCGTATCACCTTTTCGAATAGTATCTCTAATTTTTTCATTTTTTTGCATTGTCATACTCTTTCTTTGTTTGTAAGGGATAAATTTGTCCTTTTGCAACTAGATGATTATCTCCCATTTGTGTAATCACAAGGGGAGTCCAACTGCTAGAGGACCATAAAGGTAATTCAACGTAAAAATAAGTTCAACATTTTTGAGGTTATGGACAAATACAAAAACCTCGCAAAGGATAAAGTTAAGATGAATATCCCTATGTGTTGCCTCTTAACCATGTTGATTGTTAAGCCAGTTTTGAAGATTGATGTGCTCAAGATGGTGTAGGCATTTTTCATAAGTTATCGTGAAGGTGAGAGGGCATTGTATGTTTCTTCACAAAACTTGAAAGGTGAGGAAGAAAAGGTGTGCACCTACATCAATACTTGGAGTTCTATTTGGAAAGAGAAGAATGCAAAGTTTGAGAAATTTATGGCCAAGCATCCAAATCTCTCTTGGTTTTCTAGGATAATGCATCATGTTTGGAACAACAATTGTCACCTTTAAGCATAGTTCCCATACATTCATGCGAACCATCCCAATGAACCCAACTAGCACATCAAGGTTTGGTAGATTTGAAATTTAATTCTTGTATATTTATTCCACGCTATTATAATAATAGTTTGGCATTTCACATGCATACATCCACTAATTCTGCATTAATTCACAACACATTTAACACTACCATTGATTAAAACACCCTTTTGAATACAAGATTACAATTCATTTCATCATATTCTGATACAACAAAAAAATTCACACAACAATATAAACATAAACTTCATTGTAGAAGTCTATGCTTATTTATATTACTGAAAACATGAATAAAAAATTACAATACGATCCCATGTTTTGTTGAAAAAAATCCCAAAACAACAATTTAAATTTATGGCATATCAAAATAAAGTTTGTGGTTTTCTACTATAAGTACCTATAGCTCCTCCCACTTTTTCTCCAAAAATTTGTGTCTAATAATTCCCCCTTACAAAAAAAAAACTCTCCCTTTTTGGATTGTCCCAAGTCACATCACCATGATCAAAACCAACAAAAATTCAAAATTCAAAGTAACAAAGTCCCCTAATCAGTCCCTATTTTAAATGCCTTATTCATCCAAAATCATGTACTCATTCCACCCTCTTAACAAGGTCGATTCAACAAATGGCATGGTCAAGTTACTTACACCTATGATTGACATAAACAAATGAGTTTCCATTGTCAATGCTCATTTTTTTTCCATGTATGTCAAACTATGTCTTGTTGATGATTAACATTTTTATTCTTGGTAGGTCCATTGAGATGGACCATGTGAAGTTGTCATTGGTTCATGATTTCTTCCGCATTCAATCCATCGAAATGATTCCATTTCACAAATTCAAGGAGGTCATTCTAGATGCCCAATACAAGAAATATTAGAATAAAATCAAGAAGAAATGGTATAACATCACACATGAGGCATTTTTTGAACATGCATATAAGGTAAAATTTCTAAATCTTTTCTCAAATGAGCTCCATTTTTTTGAATAGTTGTATTTGATTATGAACTAAAGGTTTTATTGCAAAGGGAACTTACAACTGCTATTGACGTTGCACATTGTTTATATTATGCAAATATTCCAAATCTCATTTTTTGAGACATGGAAATGTTAACTTTGTTAAGTAATAAGGCCATGGATAGTGTTCAAAAGATACACATGATAATGTTCCATAAAAGGTTGCTCATTTGTGACCCTACACTTGGTGTTGAATTTTTCCAACAAGTACAAGTTCATTATAACATGAATCATGATCTAGAAATGATGATTGAGAAGTTATAGTTGCTCATGTCTTCACAAGTGAGCAATGCGTAAAAGGTTTCTTGGCTAAAGTAGTGGAATTAGTCCTCGGTTCACAGGGAAGCTCGGAAATTTCCTAAGGTTGGGTTGTTAGATGCCATTTTTGAGAAATGGTTTCATAAGGCAATGTTTTGGTTTCAAGTACCTTGTTGGTTCTAGTTCGATTGATTGTACATTAAAATTCTTTCTAGGCTTTTTCATCGGGTGTCCGTGCTGATGGCTTTGCATTTGTGTTATCATTATAGTTGGAAGTCAATAAGCTTTAGAATAAAACTATCACGGACCTTGGTGTGTCTATCCTCAAGAGTGTTGAGGTTTAGAGTTTTGAAAACTTCATTAATCACTAGAAGCTTAAATTACGGGAGATTTTATTTTTTTCATGAGTTCAAGCTCAAGGGTGAAATCTTAAAAAACAAGACTTGGCAACAACATATTGGCGGCAAGGAAACTCTAAAGCACATGATTTACAAGTAATGGACATATCTTCCTTTCCATGTCAACATACATTTACATATTATAAATTAATTTTTCACTTGCCTTCAAGACCAATATTCCACACATTTAACCCCATTTCCTTGCCACATGTATTTCTCCCATGTTTTCCTTGCAAAATTGGCTATTTGCAGCCTCGTTCTGTTCTTAGGATCTTGTGTAATCCGAAAGTAGAAAGCACGCACCACATGTATAGGAAGGACCTTTTGAAGGAATGGTCAAGTGGCCACTTAACATCTTGTGGGTGGTACTTAGATTGCCCAACTGATAATACCCCAAAGTTGAAGTGCAAGTTAGGGGAGAAGTTTAAGGATGCCCATCTTGACAAGCACACTTTATTTTATTTTTGTTTCAAGGGTGGCAAGAGGAGCCATGGTGCCAAGAAGTTGAAGAAAACCAAAGATTGATTGGTTAGACCTTCAGGTGACAAACAAGATGAGGAGGATCTAGAGCAAGGATCCAAACCTATAATCTTTACAGTCTTGGATTGTCCATCTATGGAGGTGACTCTTGAATATAAATGTAGATCCTAGTTGAGCAAAGGTATCACATTTAGAGGAAGTAAGGAGATGCATGTATCCACATTGAGGGCTCACTACTGCAATTCATGATTTTTTCAACATGGTTTTCTAGTAAAAAAATACCCAAAAGTGATAGGTGTAAAAAATATCACCCTTTCAATATGGACAAGTTGTTTTGTACATGTCCAACATGATTGGGTAGTCAAATTAGATCTTGTCATTTTGATTAGCAAAGTGAGTAACAAAATGACTAATTATTTGACTAGTGGATAGTGGACCATTTGGCTGGGTCAATTTTATACCTAAATTAAAATCATTTTTGGATTATTATTTTAAAATGTAATAGGTAGGTAGGTAGTAAATAGGTTTAGATAGGTTGAAAAAAGACACTTAGGTAAGTAGATGCTAGCCTAACCTAATTTGGCTTAACCTACCTAACCTAACCTATCCTATCTGCCTTAGTCTAACCTACGTACCCTAACCTTCTCAACATGCACATAGGTTGTAAAAGTATGAAGAATTGAACCCCAAACCTTTTCAATGATAAACCAAGTCCTTACTAATTGAGTACACCATCAAAGGTGTTCAACTTTTATTAAGTTTTTTTATTTCACATGTTCATTTCACATCATTAAACATAATGGTTAAACCTAGATGACAACTGGTGGCTAAACTTAGTGATTTAAAGTAATGGCTAAACCTAATGATTTTAAATAATGTTTAAGCCTAATGGTTAAACTCAATGACTTAAAAGTAATGTTTAAACTTAATGGCTAAACTCAATGACTTAAAAGTAATGTGTAAACCTAATGGTTAAACTCAATGGCTTAATTAAACTATTGGCTAAACATAATGGCTAAACTCAATGATTCAAAATAATGGTTAAGCCTAACGGTTAAACTTGGTGACTTCAACTATTAGCGAAACCTAGTGGTTAAATTTAATGATTTAAACTATTGGCTAAACATAATAATGGCTAAATTCAATGACTTAAAGTAATGGCTAAACCTACTGGTTAAACTCAATGACTTAAAATAATGGCTAAACCTAATGGCTAAATTTAGTGACATAAAATAATGGTTAAACTTAGTGGCTAGACTTAGTGACTTAAAGTAATGGCTAAACATAATGGTTAAACTCAATGGCTTAAAATAATGGCTAAACTTAATGATTAAACTTAGTGATTTAATGTAATGGTTAAATGTAGTGGTTAAATTCAACTACTTAAACTAATGGCTAAATTTACTTGTTAAACTTAGTGATTTAAACTAATGGTTAAATTTATTGGCTAAACTCATCAACTTAAACTAATGGTTAAACTCAGTGGTTAAATTAATGGCTAAACCTAGTGGCTAAACTCACTAATTAAAATTAACGATTATACATAGTGGCTAAATTCACCAATTGAAATTAATGGCTAAACCTAGTGGTTAAACTCAACAATTGAAACTAATGGTTAATCATAGTGGTTAAATTAATCAACTCAAATTAATGGTTAAACTTAATGGTTAAATTCACCGATTCAAATTAATGGCTAAACCTAATAGTTAAATTCATCGACTGAAACCAATGGTTAAACCTAATGGTTAAATTCATCAATTCAAACTAATGGTTAAACCTAGTGGCTAAACTCATCAACTCAAATTAATAGCTAAACATAGTGGTTAAACCTAATGGTTTAAAGTATTGGTGAAACCTAATGGCTAAATTCAATGGCTTACATTATTGGTTAAACTTAATGGTTAAACTCAATGGCTTAAAATAGTGGCTAAAATTAATGGTTAAATTTCATGACTTAAATAATAAGTTAAACTTAATGGTTAAACTTAATGACTTAAACTATTTGATAAACTTAGTGGTTAAATTCAATGACTTAAAATAATGGCTAAACCCAATAGTTAAATTTAATGGCTTAAAGTAATGGTTAAATTTAGTGAATTAAAATAATGGTTAAACCAAATGGCTAAACTCAACAATTTAAAGTAAGGGCTAAACCTAGTGGCTAAACTTAATGAATTAAAGTAATGGCTAAACATAGTGCTTAAACATAATAATTTAAAATAATGGCTAAACATAATGACTTAAAATAATGGTTAAATTTAATGGCTAAATTTAATGAATTAAAATAATAGATTAACTTACTGGCTAAACTTAATGACTTCAAATAATGGCTAAACTTAGTGGCTAAACTTAATGACTTCAAATAATGGCTAAATATAATGGTTAAATTAATAACTTCAAGTAATGGTTAAATATAGTGGTTAAATTTAATAACTTCAAGTAATGGTTAA
>Ga0116228_10003060_pt1 | contig 14648 bp, 8 predicted proteins | sample S1TSphfallax_2_FD_89694 | JGI IMG/M metagenome (GOLD analysis project Ga0116228, IMG submission 89694) | Host-associated microbial communities from peat moss isolated from Minnesota, USA - S1T2_Fc - Sphagnum fallax MG | ecosystem: Host-associated > Plants > Peat moss > Unclassified | place: USA...
CTCAAGATGCCCGCCTCAATCGAGCGATTCCAGTCAGGCTGAAAATGCTCCAGTGGAAAAAACAAGAGGTCAGGAAGAAACGTTCCAAGCCGTCACTTGCCTGGCGCATTGCAAACACTTGTGCCGGGCATCAACGGACAGGAGAAATGATCCGTGCGGTCGATCCGCGCCGGTTTGTTGCGTTTTCACAAAGACCTGGTCCTATCTTGGCCGCGTCCCGTGCAGAAACAGCGCCACGGCCCGCGCTACCCGCTGTTGCAGGTCGGTCTCGCCCGGCGGACTTATCGTCTTCATCAGCAACCTGATGTGCAACTCCCCCAAAGCCATGCCGACCAGCATTTCCGCCGCCGCATTCGGCTCATCGATATCCAGCGTTCCATTGGCCGCCTGCCGCGCCAGCCATTGCGCCAGTGTGGTGCGGCCGGCAAACAGCCCCTTGCGGTCCATCACCTCGATCACCGCATCGCCCAGCGTGCTGTCGGCCACCATCAGCCGCGTGAACGCCAGCTCTTCCGATGAAACAACGAACCGGAATATCTGCATCACCAGGCGGGTGAGCACCGCCTCGATCGGCTGGTCGTCGTCCGAAGCATCCACCGGCCGGGTCAGCGCCGCCAAACGGCGGCTGAGCACCGCCTCCAGCAGGTGCCCCTTCGACTCGAACACCTGGTAGATCGTCTTTTTCGACATGCCGGCGGAACGGGCAACGTCCGCCATCGTTGTGCCGTGATAGCCGTGAACCAGGAAAACGCGTTCGGCCGCATCAGTCGCCAATTGCCGCCGGTCCGCCTCCGTGCATCCCCGCGAACGCCCCCCCGGCCGAACCATCGCCGCCCCGGCGTCACACGCCAATGCCTCAAAAACCTTCGACGGTCCCATACGGCGGACGCTCCCCTTCCGCCCCCTCACCAGGGCTCGACACCAATCTGGGGACTTGAAAGTGATTCGGAAACCCCTAAGTTTCCAATCTCGGAAACCGCTTGGTTTCCAAATTTTGTTGAGTGACGCCGCCAGAGGACACCCAGAGGAACCGATGCCGCATCCTCCCGCCCCCCTGTTGCTTACCTCTGTCGCCCTGCTCAGCGCCCTGACCACCCTGACCACCCTGTCAGGATGCAAGGATGAATCCGCCGGCAAACACGGCGGTGCCGCGGGACCCGGTGCCCACGCCGGCCCAGAAGCGGTCGGCGTCGTCACCCTGCACACCCAGTCGGTCACCCTCACAACCGAGCTGCCCGGCCGCGTCACCGCCTACCGCGTCGCCGACATCCGCCCGCAGGTCAGCGGCGTTCTGCTGCGCCGCACCTTCGAGGAGGGCGCCACCGTGCAGACCGGCCAGTTGCTCTATCAGATCGACCCCGCCCCCTATGAGGCCAGCCTCGCCAGCGCCCGCGCCACCCTCGCGCACGCCCGCGCCGCGCTCATATCCGACAACCTGACCGTCAAGCGCTACCGCCCGCTCGCCGAAGCCCAGGCGGTCAGCCGCCAGGATCTCGACAACGCCATCGCCACCGCCGGCCAGGCCGAGGCCGATGTCGCCTCCGGCCTCGCCGGCGTCCGCACCGCCGAAATCAACCTGTCCTACACAACCGTCCGCTCCCCCATCACCGGCCGCACCGGCCGCTCCTCCGTCACCGAGGGCGCCCTCGTCACCGCCGACCAATCCACCTCCCTGGTCACCGTCACCGAACTCGACCCCATCTACGTCGACGTCACCCAGCCCAGCACGACTTTGCTACGGCTGCGTCACGACCGCGCCGCCGGCGACATTACGCTCGCCGACCCCGACAGTGCCGCCGTCCACGTCATCCTGCCCGACGGCACCGATTACGCCACCCCCGGCAAGCTGCAATTCTCCGAAGTCACCGTCGATCAAACCACCGGTTCGGTCACGCTGCGCGCCATTTTCCCCAACAAGCAGGCCATCCTCCTGCCCGGGCTTTTCGTGCGCCAGCGTATCGAGGAAGGCGTGGTGAAGAACGCCATCCTGGTGCCCCAGCAGGCCCTCACCCGCAATCCGCGCGGCCAGGCGACCGTCCTGGTGGTGGGCAAGGACAACCGTGTCGCTGTGCGCACCGTCACCGCCGATCGCGCCATCGGCGACAAATGGCTGGTCACGGCTGGCGTTGCCGCGGGTGACCGCGTCGTGGTGGAGGGGACGCAGAAGGCGCGGCCTGGCGCGCAGGTTCAGGCCAAGGAAATAAGTGATACCGATGCCTTGGATAATTCCTCCCTGGATGCGCCTGGGTAGTAGGAAGGAAGCAGTTCTCTTTTAAAACAAGAGAAAAAAATTTTTGTCTGTTACGACTAAGGATCGCCATGTCAGGCTTCTTCATATCCCGACCGATCTTTGCCTGGGTTTTGGCCGTCATCGTGATGTTGGCGGGATGCATCGCCATCTACTCGCTTCCGGTCGCGCAATATCCCAGCATCGCGCCGCCGGCTATTTCGATTACCGTGCAATATCCCGGCGCCTCGGCGCAGACGGTGCAAAGCACCGTCGTGCAGGTCATCGAACAGCAGCTCAGCGGCCTCGATCACCTGCTCTATTTCGGGTCCGACAGCGACAAGGACGGCAGCGCCACCATTACCCTGAGCTTCGCGCAAGGCACCGACCCGGACATCGCCCAGGTGCAAGTGCAGAACAAGCTGCAACTGGCCACGCCGCTGCTGCCCGAGGTCGTGCAGGAGCAAGGCGTCACCGTTGCCAAGGCGACCAAGAATTTCCTGCTCGTCCTCGGCCTGGTCTCCACCGACGCCAGCATGTCCAGCCTCGACCTCGGCGACCTCATCGCCTCATCCGTGCAGGACCCGATCAGCCGCACCGAGGGTGTCGGCGACATCCAATTGTTCGGCGCGCAATACGGCATGCGCATCTGGCTCGACCCCGCCAAGCTCAACAATTTTTCGCTCACCCCGGGCGATGTCAGCGTCGCGATCCAGGCGCAGAACGCGCAGGTGTCATCCGGCGAACTCGGCGGCTTGCCGTCCCGTCCGGGCCAGGAACTCGACGCCACCATCATCGGCCCGTCCTATCTCGAAACGCCGGCGGAATTCGGCAACATTCTGTTGCGCGTGCAACCCAGCGGCGCCCAGGTTCGCCTGCGCGACGTCGCCCGCCTCGAACTCACCGGCGAGAACTTCGACGTCCTGTCCAACTACGATGGCAAGCCGGCCGCCGCCCTGGCGGTCAAACTCGCCAGCGGCGCCAACGCGCTCAACACCGTGGCCGCCGTCAAGGCCGAAATGACCAAACTGCAAGCCCACTTCCCGCCCGGCATCGACGTGATTTATCCTTACGATACCACACCATTCGTTCGCCTGTCCATCCACGACGTCGTCGTCACCCTGTTCGTGGCCATCGGCCTCGTCTTCGTCATCATGTTCGTGTTCCTGCAGAATATCCGGGCGACCCTCATTCCCACCCTGGCAGTCCCGGTGGTCCTGCTCGGCACCTGCGCGGTGCTCTCCATCATCGGTTATTCCATCAACAGCCTTACCATGTTCGGCATGGTGCTGGCGATCGGCCTGCTGGTCGATGACGCGATCGTGGTGGTCGAAAACGTCGAACGGGTCATGGAGGATGAAGGGCTGAACCCGGCCGACGCCGCCCGCCGGTCGATGACCCAGATCAGCGGCGCCCTGATCGGCATCGCAATGGTGCTCACCACCGTGTTCCTGCCGATGGCATTCTTCGGCGGCTCGACCGGCGTGATCTACCGCCAGTTCGCCATTACCATCGTCAGTGCCATGGTGCTGTCGGTCGCCGTGGCGCTCATTTTCACCCCGGCGCTGTGCGCAACCTTGCTGAAGCAGCCAAGACGGGACGAAAATCCGCCGCGCGGCTTCTTTCACTGGTTCAACCGCACCTATGACCGCGCCAGCCGCTCCTACCGCCACGGCGTCCTGGGCATGATCAAGCGCCCGATCGCGTCCATGCTGGTGTTCGGCGGCATCGTGGTCCTGATGGTGGTCATCTATCTGGCAATCCCCGGCGGTTTCCTGCCCGACGAAGACCAGGGCGTCATGTTCGTCCAGGTCACGTCCCCGCCGGGCGCCACCAGCGGCCGCACACAGGCCGTGCTGGATAAAGTGACAGCCTACCTGCGGCACGATCCGGCGGTGGCGGGTGTGTTCGCCGTAAACGGCTTCAGCTTCGGCGGACGCGGCCAGAACGCCGGAACCGCCTTTGTCAGCTTGAAGGATTGGGCAGACCGCCCCGGCGCCCGCAACCGCGTGCAGGCCGTCGCCGGCCGCGCCAATGCCTATTTCGCTACCGTAAAGGACGCCATTGTCGTCGCCTTCGCACCGCCCGCCGTGCTGGAACTGGGCAACGCCACCGGTTTCGATTTCGAACTGCTCGACGAAGCCAGTGTCGGCCATGCCAAACTGATGGCGGCGCGCAACCAGTTGCTCGGCATGGCCGCCGCCGACCCGCGCCTGGCCGGTGTGCGCCCGAACGGCCCGGACGACGAACCGCAATACCACATCGACATCGATCGCGAGAAAGCCAGCGCGCTCGGCCTCACCATCGCCGACATCAATTCCACGCTGTCGGCCGCTTGGGGCTCGTCCTACGTCAACCAGTTCCTCGACCGCGGCCGCATCAAGCGGGTTTATATCCAAGGCGACACGAATTCGCGCATGCTACCGGACGACCTCGGCGACTGGTATGTGCGGAATAGCTCCGGCAGCATGGTGCCGTTCACCGCCTTCGCCCGCGGCGAGTGGCGCACCGGCTCGCCGCAGCTGGAACGTTACAACGGCATTCCATCGCTCGAACTGCTCGGCGTGCCCGCCCCTGGCCAAAGCACCGGCACCGCCATCGCCGCCATGGAGGAACTGGCCCGCCGCCTGCCGCCGGGGATCGGCTACGACTGGACCGGCCTGTCCTACGAGGAGCGCAAGGCCGGCAATGAAGTGTTCTTCCTGTACGGGCTTTCGTTGCTGATCGTCTTCCTGTGCCTGGCAGCCCTCTACGAGAGCTGGGCCATTCCGGCCGCGGTGCTGCTCGTGGTGCCATTGGGCATTATCGGTGCGGTCACCGCCACGAAACTGCGCGGCCTGGACGACGACGTCTATTTCCAGGTCGGCCTGCTCACCACCGTTGGTCTGGCCTCGAAGAACGCCATCCTGATCGTCGAATTCGCCAAGGCCGGCCACGAGGCGGGGAAAAGCCTCGCCGCCGCCGCACTTGAGGCCGCCAAGCAACGTCTGCGTCCCATCCTGATGACCTCGCTCGCCTTCACCGTCGGCGTGCTGCCCCTGGCGCTGGCCAGCGGCGCCGGCTCGGGCGGTCAGAACGCCATCGGCACTGGCGTCGTCGGCGGCATGATTTCGGCCACCCTGCTCGCCATCTTCTTTGTGCCGCTGTTCTTCGTGCTGGTGCTCGGCCGGGTCGAACGGCGGCCGGCACGGCATGCCAAACTGCCGGCGGGCGCGCATCCGGCGGTGGGGGAGTAGCACGTGAGGAAAATAAGCAGTTCTTCTTTGAAAAAAAGCACCAAAAAACTTTTGCCCGTGGCGGCGGACCGAATGTCCGCATTGGCAAAACGCATGCTGCCGCAAGGAGCAAAAGTTTTTTGCTTCTTTTTTTCAAAAAAGAACACCTTCCTTCCTCTGCTGCTCGTGTCCGGCTGCAACCTGGCCCCCGACTACCACCGCCCTGCGCTCGCGGTAGCAGCCGCCTACCCCGACGCGGCCTATCGTTCCGCCGCCGGCAGCAAGCCCGCGCCGCAAACGGCCTGGCAGGACGTCTACACCGACCCGCGCCTGCGCGCGCTGATCGACATTGCGTTGCGCAACAACCGCGACCTCCGCACTGCCACGCTGAACGTCATGGCCGCCCAGGCCCAATATCGCTCCGAGCGCGCCGACCTGTTTCCGCAAATCAATCTGTCCGGCACCGGCACGTTCGAGGGCCTGCCGGACAGTACCACGATTCCCGCCACCACGAGCTCCAGCACCAGCGGCACGCTGGCGTCCACCAGTTCCGGCAGTCTGCAGGCAACGCCCAGTACCGGCGGCACCTACCGCTATTACACCGCCGGCGTCGGCTTCTCGTCCTACGAGCTCGATCTGTTCGGCCAGGTCCGCAACCTGACGGCGCAGAAATTCGAGCAATATCTCGGCTACGGCGCTACCGCCCGCAGCACGCAAATCAGCCTGATCGCCCAGGTTGCCAGCGCCTACCTCACCCTGCTGGCGGATCAGGAATTGCGTGAGCTCACCGCCAGCACGCTGCAAAGCCAGGAGGATTCCTACAACCTCACCGCCAAGGAGCTCGACCGCGGCACCACCACGCGGCTCACGCTGCGCCAGGCCGAAACCTCGGTCGACACTGCCCGCGCCAACCTCGCGCAATACACCCGCCAGGTCGCGCAGGACGAGAACGCGCTGGTCTTGCTGCTCGGCCAACCGTTGCCCGCCAACCTTCCCCCGGGCCGAAAGCTGGACGACCAGACCATCCTGGCCGACCTGCCCCCCGGCCTGCCGTCCGACTTGCTGGTCCGCCGGCCGGACGTGGTGGCCGCCGAATATGATCTGCGCGCCGCCAACGCCAACGTCGGCGCCGCCCGTGCCGCGTTCTTCCCCAGCATTACGCTGACCGCGCAGGACGGCGTCGCCAGCAACCAGCTCAGCCACCTGTTCACCGCCGGCGCCACCAGCTGGACTTTCGCGCCGGAGCTCAACATTCCGATCTTCACCTGGGGCCAGAACCAGGCAAACCTCGATCTGGCGAAAGTGCAGAAAGACCTTCAGGTCGCCAATTACGAAAAGACCGTGCAAACCGCCTTCCGCGAAGTCTCCGACGTGCTCGCCGCGCGCGGCACCTACCTCGACCAGCTCGCCGCCCAGCAATCCCTGGTGGACGCCGACGCGGACGCCTACCGACTCGCCCTGATGCGCTTCCGCGCCGGCGTGGACAGCTACCTCAACACGCTGGACGCGCAACGTTCGCTCTACGCCGCGCAACAGGATTTGGTGTCTTTACGCGAAGCGCAACTGGCCAATCTCGTCACCACCTACAAGGTTCTTGGCGGCGGCTGGCCTGGGACGAGCAAGTCTTAGGAAGCAGTTCTTTTCTGAAGAAAAGAACCAAGAGACTTTTGCTATTGGTGCAATCCCCCACCTGACTTCCGATCGCCGTGAACGTTGGCTAGTCGGAACTAGAACAGCCCTCCAGTGCTTTTCTTCAGAAGAGAACTGCTTACACCAACGGCCCTCAATGTTGACCTGTAAGGACTGGTCAACGGGACGCTGGTATAAGAAGTTGTTTTTCGCGCGCCGCGGCCGCCAGCCCGGCGCGCATACCTGCGGTCCAAATTGCTGTATTACACCCCCTTCATAACCATTCATGACGATTCAGGTCGCCTTTCATGACCTCAACGGCACTCCCGGCCGAAGGAGAGCGCGCCGCAATGACGCGGCCCCCGCAATCCACGTTCGCCTGTGAAAGGCGACGACTTAGCCAGGAGAAAGCATATGTCTTACCGTTTCTATCGCGCCGCGTCCGGCGCTTCCGCCCTTGGCCGTTTGGCCCTCGGCCTCTCCACCGCGCTTGCCGTCGCCACCCTGCTGCCCGCGACGTCCTCCGCCGGCCAGGAAGGCCCCGCCAAGCTGGTGCCGTTCGGCGACTTCGCCCGCGGCCTCGCCACCGCCCACGCCACCGACTTCATCGGCAAGCCGGGTGTCGCCGTCAACAACGACGCCGATTTCGAGCAGATGCGCGCCCACTTGCTGAAGCTGTATGGCGGCCAGCATGTCGCCCGCAGCCTGGTACGCGACGGCATTACGCTGGACTGCATCGAGCTGTCGCAGCAGCCCGCCATGCGCATCCAGGGCCTGAAGTCCGCGGCCGAGGCGCCGCCCTTCTCGCCGCAGGAAGCGTTCGGCACCAAGGCCACCGAAGGCGACAAAATGGCCGGCCAGCAGGCTCATGTGGAATCCGTCGCCTGCCCCAAGGGCAGCTTCGCCATGCCGCGCGTCACCCTGGAGCAGATGACCCGTTTCGATACGATTGGCGCCTTTTTCGCCAAAGGTCCGCACGGTGCCGGCCAGGTGCATACACCGGAGCAGGACATCGAGCAGCCAAACACCAACGGCCACGCCTATTCCTACGCCTACCAATACCTCAACAACTGGGGCGGCCAATCCACCCTCAGCCTGAACAACCCGTATGTCTATACCAACGAGGGCGAGGTTTTCTCGCTGATGCAGCAATGGTATGTCGGCGGCAGCGGCGGCAGCACGCAAACCGCCGAGGTCGGCTGGCAGAATTATCCGAGCCAGTACGGCACGGAAAACCCGGTTCTGTTCTCCTATTACACGGCAGACGACTATAACCGGACCGGTTGCTACAACTACACCTGCGGTGCCTTCGTGCAGTATGGCGGCGCGCCGATTTCGCTCGGCGAATACTGGAACCATTACAGCATTCCGGGCAACGCCAACGCGCAGTATATCATTACTATCGGCTACTACTTCTACCAGGGCAATTGGTGGCTGGCGTATGGCACCGGCTGGGTCGGCTACTACCCCGGTTCGCTCTATGGCAGCGGCCAGTTGTCGCACAACGCGACGCTGGTCGAATTCGGCACCGAATCGGTCGGCTCGTCGGTCTGGCCGGCCGAGGGCAGCGGCCAGTGGGCAAGCAAGGGCTGGCCGTATTCCGGCTTCCAGTACAACCTGGAATACCGTAATTCGCAAGGCAGCCTGCTGTCGCTCACCGGCCTGACATCCACCGAGCCCTCGCCGAAATGTTACACCGACACTCCGGAAGCCTATGGCGGCTCGACGTGGGAGTATTATTTCTACCTCGGCGGCCCGGGCGGTACCGGCTGCTGATCATCAGGGCGGCCCTGGAAACAGGGCCGCCCGAAGTGAGGAAAAGTTCTTTTTTTCAAAAAAGAAATACTTCCTTTGTTGCCTTACAACGGAGTGCGCCATGTGGGTCGACCGGCCGTTCGCACGCAGCCTCGCCGCAGCCTGCTCGCTCCTTGCCTGCACCGAAGCCAGCGCGGCGTCGTTTCGAACGCTCTATGTTTTCCCGCAACAGGACATCGCGGTGAACAGCCAGTTGCTCCAGTTGGGCGGCGCGGTTTTCGGCACAACGCTGTACGGCGGCAGCGCGAGCGACGGCACCGTCTTCAAAATCGACTTGCAGACCAAAGCCGAGACCACGATTTACAATTTCCTCGGCGGCAAGGACGGCGAAATCCCGCAAGGCGGCCTCGCCTATGCGGACGGCATTCTATTCGGCACCACCAGCGCTGGCGGCGACGGTGCCAATTGCTCCGGCGGTTGCGGCACCGTGTTCGCCATTGATCTCGCCACCGGCAAGGAGAGCGTGCTCTACAGCTTCCAGGGTGGCAATGACGGTGCCGCTCCGTCCGGCGATCTGATCATTCACCGCGGCGCAAAGGTCGCAAACGCTCGCATCATTCATCGCGGCACGAAAGTTTACGGCACAACGCAGTATGGCGGCCAGGGTAACAACGGCACCGTGTTCGCGGTGGATGCCGCCACTGGCCGGGAGACGGTGCTGCACGCTTTCGCCGGCGGCGCGGACGGGCAGACGCCGCTGGCCGGCATCAACGACGGCAACGGCGTGCTGTGCGGTACCACCTCGCAAGGCGGCACGTCGGACGCTGGCACCGTCTTCGGTATCGACCCGACGGGTTCCGGATATTCCATCCTGCACACATTTACCGGTGCGCCGCACGATGGCGCGAATTCCCTGTCCGGCATGATCTACACCGCCGGCACGTGGCTCGGCGCGACTTTCTACGGCGGCCATGGCGGTGACGCCGGCTACGGAACCGTATTTTCCATCGATGCGCATACCAATGCGGAAAGCATCCTCTACGCCTTCCCGGCGACGCCCCGCGGCGGCGTCGCGCACGGATTCTGGCCGTCCGGCGATCTGGTGCTGCAAAACGCAACCTTGTTCGGCGCCACCCGGCAAGGCGGCCACGATTCCGAAGGCGCCGTTTTCGCGCTCGACCCCACCACCGGCCAGGAACGTCTCCTGCATAGCTTCAAGGGTGGCAACGATGGCAGCAGCCCGCAGGGCCTGACGGCGGGCAGGAACGGCCGCATTTTTGGCGCGACGGCGTTTACCGTCTTCGAGATAAAGCCATGAAGAAAGCAGTTCTTTTTTGAAAAGAACCAAAAAACTTTTATCCGTTACGCCGCAGACTCTCCCAGACGCTCGACCGGCGCCACCTGCTGGGCAATACGATCCGCCACCGCATCGGGCCAGGCGCTTCCCTCCGCCATCAGCGCCGCCAGCGTAGCGGCCGGCAGCGCCTCCCGCAGCAGTGCCACCAATCGGTCATGCGCGCGCTGTTCGGACAGGTCGCGCACCTGCCCGGTGCGGCGGAAATGCCCCTCGGTATAGCCGAGCAATCGCGCCGCCTCCTGATGCGCGCCGGACAAGGCGTGCGCCAGGGCGAGATGCTCCAGACACGGCAGCGCGTGGTCGTGATGATCCAGCGCGCGGTTCAGGGCGAGCGACTCCGACGCCGCGCGCCGGGCCGCGTCCACCTGATCCGTTGCCAGCCGGTATCCCGCCAGATTCGCCAACAGATCCGCCAAGGTCGGCAAATGGCTCGCCCGCCGTGCATCGATCACCGCCTGCTCGGCGTAGGCAATGGCGCCTTCGACGTTGCCGCCGATGAACTCGAATTCCGCCAGATTGAGCGCGGAGGCCAGGCAGCCCGTCCGGTCGCCCAGCGCGCGCCGTATCGCCAGGGCATCCTGGTTATACCGCCGCGCCGTGGCCAGGTCGCCGCTATAGTAATGAAATGCCCCAAGATGGGCCATCGCCGTCGCCAGATCCTTGCATGGCTTGCGGGTCCGCAACAGTGCGATCGCCTCGTTGAGCATCGGCGCCGCCTCGGGGTGAATTTTGCCGGGTCCCACAATCGACATCGCCGCCGTGCGCAATGCGGAACTGAGGCCCACCACGTCGCCGGCGGCGCGAAACAGCGCAATGGCCTCGCGCCGGCCAGGGGAAATGTCGGTCACGCTAAACACCGCCTGCGACTTGTTGGCCCAGAACCGCACCCGGCCGGCCTCGGCAGGCGGCGTGTCCGGCGTCAAATGCGGCAACGCCGCCCGCAACCACCGTTTCAGGTCGGCCTGCATCGACATTTCCTCGGCAACCAGGCCGGCATGCGCCACCAGGCGCACCCCCAGCGCCGCGTCGCCAGTCGCGCCCGCCACGCCATGATACTTGCCGCTTTCGCCAAACGCCCAATCGATGGCGGCGCGCAAATTCTCCACTTCCGGCGCGTAGTGGGCCAGCCACACCTCGGTCGCGGTGGTTGGCCATGCCGCCTCCGCGGCGGCAAAAAAATCCGCCAAGTACGAAGCCGCAAGCTGGTCGCGTCCGGTCTCGCCGCTCGCCCGCAGCTTTTCGCGCGCATAATGCCGGGTCGCCTCCAGCATGCGGAACCGCGTTGCCGCCCCCGTCATGTCGGCATTGACGAGCGACTTATCGACCAGCCGTTCCAGCAGGTCCAATACATCGTCCTCGCCGATCTCGTCGCCCTGCACCACCAGGGTCGCCCCTTGCAGGCTGAAGCCATCGACGAACACCGAAAGCCGGCGGAAAATTATCTGTTCCACTGGGCAAAGCAGCGAATGGCTCCAGTCGATCGTCGCCCACAGCGTCTGATGCCGCGGCAGCGCCGACACCCCGCCGCTGTTCAACAGGCGGAACGCATTCTCCAGCCGGGCCGCGATTTCCACCGGTTTGAGCACGGTGCGCCTGGCCGCCGCCAGTTCGATCGCCATCGCCACCCCATCGAGGCGGCGGCAGATCGCCGAAACGAATGGCGCGTCTTCATCGGTCAGAACATAGCCCGACGCGGCATCGGCCGCGCGCTGCACGAACAGCCGCACCGCGGCAAAGCGTGTCGCATCCGCCGCGGTCTGGCCGTCGCCCGCCGCCGGCACCGGCAGCGACGGCAGCCGGTACACCACCTCGCCCGCAATACGCAGCGGCTGCCGGCTGGTGGCCAGGATCGCGACATCCGGACATCCCGCCAGCAGGGTCGCCGCCAGCTCCGCGGTGGCGGACAGCAAATGTTCGCAACTATCCAATATCAGCAGCAGCGCCTTATGCCGCAAGAAAGCGACCGCGACCTCCACCGGCGACCGCTCACCCGAAACCGGTGCCGACACCACGCGGCACACCGCCTCGCCGACCAGCCCGGCATCCGCCAGCGGCGCCAGTTCCACCAGCCACACACCATCGCGAAAGCCCTCCAGCAGGCGCGCGCCTACACGGAGCGCCGTGCGGGTCTTGCCGACGCCCCCGGACCCCACCAACGTCAACCGCCGCCGCTCCAGCAGGATATGCGCGATATCCCCGAGTTCGGCCTCGCGCCCGATAAAGCCGGTCGCCTCGACCGGCAGATTGTGCGGCAGAAGCGACGCCGGCCGCTCCGGATCACCGGTCCGGCCAGGTGCCTCGGCGGCGCCCTCCGACACCGACACGGGCACAATAAAGCGGTAGCCGCGGCCGGCGTCGGTCACGATGTAGTCGCGGCCCGGATCGTGCAGTTTGAACAGCTTGCGCAGTTTGACCAGGTGGGCGTCGATATTGTTTTCGATCACCGCGATGCCGGGCCACACCTCGTCCATCAGAGTGTCGCGGCTGGTGAGCTGGCCGCGCCGTCGCACCAGCGACGTCAACACGTCGAACGCCCTGCCGTTCAGAACCAGCGGCGCGTCATGGACCAGCAATTGCCGCTCCGCGGTATTCAGGCGGAATGGGCCAAACCGGTAAGTGTCGCCAAGCATCTCCAGCGCTGTGCGGCCTATGAAAAAAGCGGTCAAGCAAGCAGTTCTTTTTTGAAAAAAGAACCAAGAAACTCTTGCTCTTTTCGATATGTGCCTGTTGCTCCCAGCCGCGTCAACTGGTCTTCGATTCGTTACTGCATCGGAAATGCCCTAGCGGATCATGCACCGAACACAGTAAAAGTTTTTTGGTTCTTTTTTCAAAAAAGAACTACTCCCTTGGCCTTTGCTCGCCCTGACCTCGTGTCAGGCCCAATACCGGGTTGCGGCGCTCCGAGCGGCGGGAGATCAGGGTGGTCAGCGTTTTCGAGTTGTTCAAGATCGGCATTGGGCCGTCTTCGTCACACACGACGGGGCCGATGCGGGCGGCGCGGGCTTTTGTCGCCGGGCTTGGAGCGCGGTTGGACGATGTGCGGCAGGTGCGCGCCATATTGCTGGGTTCGCTGGCGTGGACCGGGCACGGCCACGCGTCGGACAAGGCGGTGCTGCTGGGGCTGGCCGGCGAGCAGCCTGACGGGGTGGACCCCGACGAAGCGGACCGGCTGATCGAGGCGACGCGAATGACCGGGCGCCTTGCCTTGATGGGAACCCACGAAATCGCATTCGACATGGCACGCGACCTGGTATTTGACCGCGCGGGCGCCACCCCCGTGCATCCCAATACGATTGCGTTCTTGGCGCTCGATGCGGCGGGGCAGGCGGTGTCGGCGGAGCGCTGGTGTTCCGTCGGCGGCGGATTTATTGCGCGCGAGCGCGAAGTGGGGACGGAGGTGACAGGCGGCGTCGCGGTGCCATATCCGTTTCGCAGCGGGCGCGATCTGCTGGCGATGGGTGCCGGCGGCGTGACCATTGCCGAGATCGTGCGCGCCAACGAGGAGGCGCTGCGTCCGCCGGCGGAGGTCGATGCGCATCTGGATCGCGTGACCGACGTAATGATGGCCTGCATCGAGCGCGGATTGGCCACCGGAGGTTGCCTGCCGGGTGGTCTGAAAGTGCGCCGGCGGGCGGCGGCGCTGGCGGAAAAATTGCGCAAGGACGGCACGCGTAATGCAACGATGCCCACCGGCACGATGGACTGGGTGAGCATTTTTGCCATTGCGGTCAACGAGGAAAATGCGGCTGGCGGCCGCGTGGTGACGGCGCCGACGAACGGGGCGGCCGGCGTGGTGCCGTCGGTGCTGCGCTATTACCGGACAATGGTGCCAGGCGCGAACGACACGGGTGTGCATGATTTCCTGCTCGCGGCGACGGCGATCGGCGGTCTGTTCAAGATGAATGCGTCGATCAGCGGCGCGGAAGTCGGCTGCCAGGGCGAAGTGGGGGTGGCCAGCGCCATGGCGGCCGGCGGCTTGGCGGCCGCCATGGGCGGCAGCAACGAACAGGTGGAGAATGCGGCGGAAATCGGCATGGAGCACCACCTCGGCATGACCTGCGACCCGGTGGGCGGATTGGTGCAAATCCCGTGCATCGAGCGGAATGCGTTCGGCGCGGTGAAGGCAATCAACGCCGCGTCGCTGGCGCTGCGCGGCGACGGTCAGCACCATATTTCGTTAGACCAGGTGATTGCCACGATGCGGCAGACCGGCGCCGACATGCAAAGCAAGTACAAGGAAACCAGCCAGGGCGGATTGGCGGTCAATTTCACCGAGTGCTGACCCGGCGAATCTGCGCCAACGGCGCCACTATTGGTATGTGGCATTTTTCCCTTGGCGCGCGACTGTTGAGCGGTCCCGGCAAACTTAACCTTGGCGCGTGGGCAATTCTCACGGTATGGTGCGCCGCGCCCAAAATTCTGGCGCGACGGGGGTTGGGGATGCTTTTTCTGTCACGGTCATGAC
>Ga0116228_10003061_pt1 | contig 14644 bp, 12 predicted proteins | sample S1TSphfallax_2_FD_89694 | JGI IMG/M metagenome (GOLD analysis project Ga0116228, IMG submission 89694) | Host-associated microbial communities from peat moss isolated from Minnesota, USA - S1T2_Fc - Sphagnum fallax MG | ecosystem: Host-associated > Plants > Peat moss > Unclassified | place...
CGCCGGCTTCGACGACGCGCGCCATCTCGGCATCGACATTTTCCTCATCTGCGACCTGACGCGGAATTTCGGCGCCGAGCGGGCGCTGGAAACCGCGAAGATCGCGATCGAAAACGCGCGCTTCGGCGTAATCGGCGTCGGCCTGGGCGGCGATGAGGTGAAGATGCCCGCCGAGTTGTTCGCGGACGCGTTCGCTTTCGCGAAAGCAAACGGGCTGCACGCCGTCGCCCACGCGGGCGAAGCCGCCGGCCCGCCGAGCGTGCGCGCGGCCCTCGTCGCCGGGGCGGAGCGCATCGGCCACGGCGTCCGCTCCGTCGAGGATCCCGCCCTCGTCGCGGAGTTGGCCGAGCGCCGCGTTCCACTCGAAATCTGCCCGACCTCGAACCACCTCACCGGCGCCGCCCCGGCGGACGTCGTGCATCCGATCGTGGCGCTGGACGCCGCCGGCGTCGTCATTGCCCTCGACTCCGACGATCCCGCCCTCTTCGGCACGACGCTGCTCGACGAGTACGCCCTCGTCCGCGGCTGGCTCGGCGACGACGCGATTCTGCGCTTCGCGCGTCACGCGATCGACGCGAGTTTCGCGCCGGAGGCAACCAAGCGCGCCCTGCGCTCCGATCTCGCCGCCTTCGCGGAACTCGCGGTCGAAAGGCGAAGTTAGAGATGGCAATGGCGGGCCACACGCACTTCGATGAGTCGACCGAGGAGTATCTCGAAGCCGTGTACCGGCTCGATCGGGAAGGCCCGGGCGTGACCACCTCGGGCCTCGCCGCCGACCTCGGCGTCGCGCCCGCCTCGGTCTCCGGGATGCTGAAGAAACTTGCGTCCGACGGCTACCTCGAGTACGTCGCCCGCGGCGAGGCGAAATTGACCGAACGCGGTCTCGGTGTCGCGGTGCGCGTGGTGCGCCGGCACCGCCTCGCGGAGTGTTTCCTGACGACCATCCTCGGCATGCCGTGGGATGAAGTCCACGAGGAAGCCTGCCGCCTCGAGCACGCGATCTCGGCCGCGGTCGAAGATCGGCTCGTCGCGGTATTGGGCGATCCGCAGGTCTGCCCGCACGGCCATCCGATCCCGCCCGCCGATCTCTCCGAACCGATCCGCGGCGGCGACAAACTCGCTTCGCTCGAGACCGGCGGCAGCGCGCGCATCCTGGACGTCATTGAAAACGTGCCCGAGATGCTGCGCTATCTGGATTCCATCGGCGTGCGCCCGGGCACGGCGGTCGATCTCGTCGATCGCGCGCCGCTCGGCGGCCCGATCACGATCGAAAACGCGCGCGGCAAACACGCGATCTCGCTCGAACTTGCCCGCTTGATCACCGTGGCCCCGGAGACGACCGCGAACCTTCGTACGGCTTAGTGCTCACGCGCCTGCTCATCGCCGCGAACGTCGTGGTGTATGTGCTCGAACTCGTGAGCGGATCCGTCGACATGAGTGGTGCGACCCACCATACGGGCATCATGGTCGCGGGCGATCTCAATCCGGCCTTGGTCGCGCAAGGCGAGTGGTGGCGCATCTTCACCGCGGCATTCCTGCACGCCGGCTGGATTCACATCGGATCGAACATGTTCGCACTCTACCAAGTCGGCACGTTCATCGAGCTCGTGTACGGTCGCTCGCGCATGGCCATCCTCTACGTGCTGGGCATTCTCGGGGCGAGCTTTGCGTGTCTGTGGTTCGCGCCGCAACAGAGCGAACTCGGCGCCAGCGGCGCGATCTTCGCGCTCTTCGGCGCGCTGCTCGCCGCGGGGATCCGCTGGGGCCGCGACGGTCGCGCCCTCATCGAGCAATCGAGCGGGATCATCATCCTCAACCTCGTGCTCGGCTTTACCATCTTGCACGGCGTCGTCTCGAACACGGCGCACATCGGTGGCCTCGTGATCGGCACGCTGGCCGGGCTCGTGCTCTTTCGCGTGCCGCGCCCGCGGCTGGTCGCGGCCGGCGAACCGCTCGAAGCCGGCATCACCTACGAATCACCGCAGGCGATCGCCGAGGCGCAAGCGACGGGCGAAGCGGCGCCCGACGTTTCACCGCCGCACGATCCGGCCAAACCGTGATCTCGGTCGAAGAGACGTTCGGTCCCGGCGGCCCGATCGCGCGTCAGCTCAGCGGTTTCGAGGCGCGCCCGGGTCAGATCCAAATGGCGCAGCAGGTCGAGCGCGGCTTGCTCGAAGGGCTGCACACGATCGTCGAGGCGGGGACGGGCGTCGGCAAGTCGCTCGCGTATCTCGTGCCGGCGCTGCGCTCGGGGAAGCGCGTCGTCGTTTCGACCGGCACGATCGCCTTGCAAGAACAGCTCGTGCGCAAAGACATCCCGCTCGTCGTGGGCGCGCTCGGCATCCCCGCCCGCGTCGAGCTGCTCAAGGGCCGCAGCCACTATCTCTGCCGCGCGAAATACGAGAAGCTAGGCGGCGAGCGGCTCGTAGCCCCGAATGCCGCGATGGAACGGCTGTGGGCCTGGGCCGACCGTACCGAAACCGGCGATCGCGCGGAACTTGAATTCACGCCGAGCGCGCAAGACTGGGAAGCCCTCGACGCCGACGCCGACGATTGCATCGGCGAATACTGCTCGCGCTTCGCCGACTGCCATTTCTTCAAACGCCGCGATGCGGCGCGCTTCGCCGATATCGTGGTCGTCAACCACGCGCTGTTCTTTCTCGATCTGGTCGTCGGCGGCAGCCTGTTGCCGGCCTACGATTACGTGATCCTTGACGAAGCGCACCAATGCGAACGCTATGCGACGGCGGCGCTCACGGCGACCCTTGGCGCGGCGAGCGTCGCCCGCATGATGCGGCGCCTGCATCGCACCTACATCATCCCCGGCACCTTCGATGCCGAGCTCGACGAGGCGATGCGGCGCTTGCAGTCGACCCTCGCCCGCGTGCCCGGCGAACGCTATCCGGTCGCCGCGAACGAAGCGCTCCCGGACGTGCTCGTCGGCGTGCGCGAGGCGCTCTATCGGCTCGAAAACTACGTGCACGGAAATTGGCAGGGCGCGCTGCGTCAGCGCACCGACAACGAAGCCGAAGTCGAGCGCCGTCGCGATCTCGCGCTGCGCGCGATCAACGCGCACATCGCGACCGTCGATCGCATCGAGCACGCGTTGCACCAGACGCTCACCGGCGCCGTCCCGGCCGATGAGATCGAGGCCGTCGCGTGGGTCGAACGCGCCGAGGGCGACGGACGCTATCAGATCAACGCGGCTCCCTTCGAGGTCGCCTCGTTCTTGCGCGGGACACTCTTCGGGCGCACGCAGAGCGTGGTGCTCACCAGCGCCACGATCGCCGACGGTCAATCGTTCGCGTTCTTTCGCGAAACGCTCGGCATCGACGAAGCGCAAGAGCTGATCGCGCCCTCGCCCTTCGATTACCGCACCCAAGCCCGGTTCTACATCGCGAACGCGTCGTTCAATCCGAAGTCGCGCGACTTCGCGCCGCGCGCCGCCGCCGTGATCGAGGAGTGTCTCGATCGCACGCGTGGCCGCGCGTTCGTGCTCTTCACCTCGTATGCGCGACTGCACGAAGTGTATGCGATCTTGCGCGAACGCCTCGCCTTTCCGAGCAAAGTGCAAGGCGATCTCCCGCGCTCCGCGCTCTTGGATTGGTTCCGTGCTACACGCAACTCGGTGCTCTTCGCCACCGGTACGTTCTGGGAGGGGATCGATGTCGTCGGCGATGCGCTCTCGTGCGTGATCATCGACCGGCTCCCGTTCCCCTCGCCGAACGACCCGCTCGTCGCCGCGCGCCTCGCCGCACTCGAAGCGCGCGGGAAGCCGAGCTTCGAGACGTACATGATTCCAAGCGCCACCGTGCGCCTCAAACAAGGTTTTGGCCGGCTGATTCGCTCGAAGAGCGATCGCGGGTTGCTCGCGCTGCTCGACGGCCGTGCCGTCGGAATGCGTTACGGCGCAACGATCGTCGATGCGCTCCCGCCGGCGACGCGCATCGACGACCTCGCGCAATTGGATGGCTTCTGGCCGAACGGGTGACCCGGTAGGCGCGGCGAAGCGCCGCCGTATGCGTATCCGTGTGCTCGCGGCGTCACTGACCGCCGCTTTTTTTGCGGCCGTCTCCTTCGCGCCGGCGTTTGCGTGGGGTTCGGTCGGCCATTATTTGATCAATCGCGTCGCGGCCGAACAGCTGCCCGCGGACGTGCCGGCGTTCATGCACGCCCCCGGAGCGGTGTTCGAGATCGCCACGCTTGGCCCGGAGGCCGATCGCGTGAAGGGCTCGGGCGAAACGTTCGATCAGGACCACGACCACGGTCACTTCATGGATGTGAAGGACGACGGTTCGATCGCGGGATCCGTCACGGTCTCGAATCTGCCGCCGACGCGCGAGGCGTTCGATACGGCGCTGCGTGCCGCGGGCTCCGACCAATATAAATCCGGCTACGTAGCGTATGAGATCGTCGACGGCTACGAGCACGCCGTGACCGACTTCGCCTATTGGCGCGTCGCGTCGGCCGCCGAGCGTGCGGCCACGATACCGGACGACAAGCGGTATTTCAACACGCAGCGCATCGTGCGGGAAGCGATCGCGCTGCGCGATATCGGCTACTGGGGCCATTTCGTCGCCGACGCCTCGCAGCCGCTGCACATCAGCGTCCATTACAACGGCTGGAACTCCAATCACGACGACAACTATCCCAATCCCAAGAGCTACACGAATTCGCATACGATCCATGCGCGCTTCGAGAGTGCGCTCGTCTCGGCGGTCGCGACCGACGCCGGAATCACGAGCCTCGTCCCGGCCTATGCGCCGTCGACCGAACCGATCATGACGCAAGTCGAAACCTATCTCAAGGCGACGCTCGCGGGCGTTCCGGAAGTCTACGATCTCGAAGGCGCGGGCGCAATCGACGGACATTCGCCCGCCGCGAAAGCGTTCGTGCTCGCGCGCTTGGCTGCGGGCGCGACCGAGTTCCGCAATCTGATTGCCGAGGCGTGGGCCGAGAGCGCAACGCATCCGGTCGGCTACCCCGCCGTCCCGGCATCGACGTTCGAGAGCGCGCCGGATCTTGCGCGCGCGCGGGTGATGCTCGGCGGCTGAGGTCATCCCGGCGACCGGGCGAGCGGTCAGCACGTGTTGGGCCGCCCGGTTGGGCGGTAAGCAGAGTGGGCTATGAAATGTCTCTCTCATCTCCCCGCCGCGGCGCTCGTCGCCGCCGTCGTCGCGCTGGGCACCGCATCCGCGGCACTCGCGCAAGAAAATTCCGGTCCCGTCGCGAGCTTGTCCGACGCCGCGTTCGTGCAGCAATTCGCGATGGCGAACCGCAGCGAAATCGTGGAAGCTCGCTACATTCTCCGGCACACGCAAAACCCGGTGGTGCGGAATTTCGCACAGCACATGATCGACGATCATTCGACCGCCGCCGTGAAACTGACCGAGGCCGCCCGCGACGTCTCGCCGCCGGTTCACCTTTCGGAAGCCGCGATGTCGCCCGGCGAGGAACTCCAGCTCGCCAACCTGCGCGCGCTCTCCGAGCCGGCGCTCGACGCGACCTACATGCGCGAGCAAATCGCCGATCACAATCACGCAATCGCGCTGCTCGACTACGAAGCGCAAAACGGCACCGCATCGGGACTGCGTAGCTTCGCGAGCACGACGCGGCCGATCGTTCTCGGGCACCTCGGCATGGTCGAGGCCTATCATTCCAGCGGCGGCCGCAGTACGGAAATCAGCGCCGCCGGCGTGATCTATCCCGGCGTGATGCCCGGGATCGTCGATCCGAACAACGCGCGCAACGGCACGCCGGGGAACAATCCGGGCGTCGTGAGCAACGGGTCGAGCAACGGCAGCGGCAACGGTTCCGGCGGTACCCGTGAAGGCAACACCGTTGCCAATCCCGGCACGCCCGGTGCACCGGCGAACTCCGCACCGCAGCAGAATACGACGCCGATCCCGGCCGCCTCACCGTAAACCAACGCTCCTCGGGTCCCGCTGTCACCCGCGCGTCTTCCGTGCGGGTGACATTCGTCATGCCCACGTGCTGACGAGCGCGACTACGGCCGGCGACGCAGCTTTGCGATGATGGCGGTGGAGGTACGTCGATGTTGGATTCCACCCCCGTTTGTCTCGCCGGCGCCGGAAAAGTCTATCCGGGCGGCATCCTCGCGGTTCGCGATGTCTCGCTGACCGTCGCGCCCGGCCAAACCCTCGCCCTGCTCGGCCCCAACGGCGCCGGGAAAACGACCACCATCCGGTTGATCCTCGGACTTGCGGCGGCGACCACGGGTGTCGTCCGGGTGTTCGGCCGCGATCCGCGGGATGCCGCGGCGCGCGTGCGCATCGGGACGATGCTGCAGGTCGCTGAAATGCCCGCGACGCTCACCGTGCGGGAGCACATCACGCTCTTTTCGAGCTATTACCCCGCGCCGCTCGACCTCGGCGAGGTCCTCCGGCTCGCGGCGCTCGAGGGGCTCGCGGATCGGCGTGCCGAGCGGCTCTCCGGCGGCCAGCGTCAGCGCCTGGCGTTTGCGCTCGCGATCTGCGGCGATCCGGATCTGCTCGTGCTCGACGAGCCGACCGCAAACCTCGACATCGAATCGCGCGTCGCGCTCTGGGAGCAGATCCGCGTGCTCGGCGCGCGCGGCAAGAGCATCCTCATCACGACGCACCACCTCGCCGAAGCCGACGCCCTGGCCGACCGCATCGCGTTCATCGCTCGCGGCGCGATCGTCGCCGACGGGACGCCCGCCGAGATCAAAGCGCGCGCCGGTACGCGCGAACTCGAAGCCGCGTATCTCACCTTCACCAAGCCCGTCGCCCAGGAGGCGCTCTCATGACAAGCGTGTTGCGCATCTACGAACTCGAGACGAAGTTCGAGTTTCTCAAACAACTGCGGCGCCCGGCATATGCCATCGCGACGCTCGGCATCCCGGTCATGTTCTACGCATTCTTCGGCCTGATGTCCGGCCTGCACAACAACGGCGTCAGCCTCGCGACGTACTTACTTGCCACGTACGGAACCTTCGGCGTCGTCGGCGCCGCGATGTTCGGCTTTGGGGTGAGCGTCTCGATGGAACGCGGCGCCCGCTGGCTGCTGCTCAAGCGCGCTTCACCGATGCCTCCGTTGGCCTACTTCGTCGCAAAAATCGTCACCGCCACCGCGTTCGCGGCGCTCGTCGTCGCCTTGCTCTTTGCGATGGGCGCGCTCTTCGGGGGCGTCCGGCTTGCGGCCGGCACGTGGATCGAACTCGGCGGAGCGCTGGTCCTCGGCGCGCTTCCGTTCTGCGCGATCGGCCTCGCGCTCGGCTACCTGATCAGCCCGAACTCCGCCGTCGCGGTCATCAATCTCATCAACTTGCCGATGTCGTTTCTCTCCGGGTTGTGGCTCCCGATCAACCTCTTGCCGCCGGCCGCGCAACACATCGCGCCGTTCTTACCGGCGTATCACCTGGCCCAACTCGCGCTGGGCACGCTCGGTGCCGCTACGAGTCCGCAGCCGTGGTACGACCACGTGCTCGTCTTGCTCGCGTACACCTCCGGCGCGCTCACGCTCGCAGCGGTTGCCTACCGGCACGACGAAGGACAGACGTATGGTTGATCGGAGCGCCTGCGCTCCCCCCGGCCGGTTCCGAAAGAACTGGCTGGGCTTGTTGTGGCTCATCTATCTGTTGTGGCTGCCGGTCCAACCGATCTTGGAACATGCGTCCTGGCAGATCTGGGCCATCACCGGTGTCTCGGTGCTGGTATTTCTGCCGCTCTATCTGTACGACGTCTATTTCGCGGACGATTGGCGCGTCTCGCTCGTCATCATCCTCGTGATGTTCGCGCTCGGTACGGCGGTGATGCCGCTCAACGTCGGCGCGAGCTCCTATTTCGTCTACGGCGCGGGGATGATCGGCTGGACGTTCACGCCGCGCCTCGCGTACCGGTGCCTGGCCGGCTATTGCGCGGCCATTCCGCTCCTCTCCGCGTGGTGGCTCCACGACATCATCTGGGGCTGGTCGATGGCGCTCGTCTTCTCATCGATCGTGGGCATCTCGTGCATCGCGCAAGCCGAGGAACGCCGCACGAACGCCCGGCTCACGCTCGCAAACGAGACCGTGGAGCGGCTGGCCAAGGTCGCCGAACGCGAGCGCATCGCGCGCGACCTGCACGATGTCCTCGGCCACACGCTCTCGCTGATCGTCCTCAAGAGCGAACTCGCCTCGAAGCTCGCGGATCGTGATGCTGCTGCCGCGGCAAACGAGATTCGCGATGTCGAGAAGATCGCACGCGATGCGCTCGGCGAACTGCGCGAGGCGGTGACGGGGTATCGTTCGGCCGGCATCGCCGCGGAAATCGACCGCGCCAAGAACGTCCTCGAGACCGCCGGCGTCGCCGTCGATGCGCAGGCGGACCAGGTTCGATTGCCGCCGACGCACGAGGGCGTGCTCGCGCTTGCGATCCGGGAATCGGTCACGAACGTCGTGCGTCACGCGCAGGCGCAATCCGTGCGGCTGCGGCTCGCGCAGCATGATGGCGTCGCGCGCTACGAGATCGTCGACGACGGTCGCGGTTCGACCGTCATGCGCGAAGGGAACGGCCTGGCCGGGATGCGCGAGCGCATCGAGGCACTCGGCGGAACCATGCAGCGCGACGGACGCGACGGCACCCGGCTCGTGCTCACCGTTCCGCTGACGAAGGAACCCGCGGGTTAGGCCAGCGCGAGCTGCCCGCTGTGGCCGGCGCCGGGCGCGAGTTCGGGCAGCGTTTCGGCTACCGGAAGGACGCTGATTCGGAAGGTCGCAACCACGCCGCGCAGCCGTTCGGCCTGTTCGTGAAGCGTGCGCGCGGTGCCGTCCATCTCTTGAACGCTTGCCGCGAGTTCGGTCGTCGCGACGGAGACGTCTTGTGAGGCCGCGGACTGTTGCTGCGCCGTTTGCATGAGCGGGCTCACGGCGCGGGCGATCGTATCGGTCGTCAGGCGCATTTGGCTCGCGGCCGCGGCATTCTCGCTGACGATCGCCGAGGCGTTGCCGATGTTTTCCGTAAGCTGCGAGCTGGATTGCTGCATGAACTCGCTGCGCTGTGCGAGTTCGCCGGCGACCCGATTGGTCGAGGAGATGGCCTCACCGACCGACGCCAGCGCGCCTGCAGCGCTCTGGGCGAGGGAGAGTCCATCGTTCATCGAGTCGGCTGAGACACGCAGCGCTTCGGCAGCTGAGAGCGTTTCGCGGCGAATCGCGCTCAAGATATTCGAGATCTCCCGCGTCGCGAGCGAACTGCGCTCGGCGAGTTTGCGGACCTCGTCGGCCACGACGGCGAAGCCGCGCCCGTGTTCGCCTGCTCGCGCGGCTTCGATCGCGGCGTTGAGGGCGAGCAAGTTCGTTTGATCGGCGATCTCCTCGATCGTGCTCACGATCTCGGCGACCGCGATCGAACGGGTCTCGAGCTCGGTCATCGCGGTCTGCGCCGTCGTCGTGCGCTCGTGCAGATTTCGCATCGCGGTCGCGGTCGCATCGACCGCACTCGAACCGCCGCTCGCCTGCGTATCCGCCGACTCGGCCGATGCCGCCAGCGTGCGGCCGTGATCGACGAGGGCGTCGATATCGGTGTCGAGATTGCGTACGGCTTCGACCGCTTGTTCCATCGCGTAGGATTGCAACTGCGTTCCCTCGGCGATCTGCTGCGCCGCGCGCGCCAGCTCTTCGATCGCCGATCCGGCACTGCTCAGGCTCGTGGCTTGCTCTCCGGCGCCGGCCGCGACGCGATCGACCGAGACGGCGATTTGATCGACGGCGGCCGCGGCCTGGCTGGACGCGATCGAAACCTGCTTCGAGGCGACGGTCAGTTCGGCGGCGGTCTCCGAGACGCGACCGAGCGCGACATTGAGGTTCGCGATGCCGAGGTTCGTGCGCGTCGCGATCGATCCCAGACCTTCGGCGAGTTCGTTGTAGCTGACGATGAGGTCGTTGATCTCATCCGAGCCGCGCGCCGGCAGAGCGATGCGGGCCGAGGTGAAGCGCATGGTCATGTCGCCGCGTGAAAGCGCGCTCAAAACCTCACCGAGCTCGGCGAAGTCGGTGGCCACGATTTCGCGCAGCGACGTGCTGATCGCGATCAGTCGCGAACGCATGCGACGCGCAAGGATCGATCCAGCGATCGCGGTGACGGTGAGAGCGAGGATGCCGAGCGCGATCATGGTCATGCGCGCTTGTGCGATCATCGTACCGATCGCGGCACCGTCGGAGGCGGCGCGATCGGATACGAGCCCGGCCAGCGCATCGATGTCGGTATTGAGAACGTTCGTAACGGCGGCTTGCCGTTTGAGAAGCGCGCTGAGCGCATCCGCGGCCGGCGTGTGGATACCGGCGTAGGCATCGAGGATGTCTTGCCGCCGCTTGCGGGCGGCGCTGACGAGTTGCTTTGAGTTCGTCGCCACGACTTCGAGTTGGCTCGTCACCGCGTCGACGGCCGGGCCGATCCCCTCGACGATCGCCTCATGCTCGCGGGCGTACTGCAGATCCGCTTGGGCGCGGGCAGCGAACCTCGCGCCCGTCCGCAGATTCGCCATTTTGCCGGTGAGGAAGAAACCGCGATTCCAGAAGCGCTCCGCGTACACCTGAAAGTTGATGTCGTGAATGCGCGCCCGCAGTCCGGTCGAGGCGATCTGTTGCTCGTTTGCTGCTGCGACTCGAACGAAGAAGACCGACGCCGCGATCGTTACGATGACCAGCAGAACCAACGGAATCGAGAGCAGCACCGCGAGCTGGCCGCCGATACGCAAACGCATGACAAGATCTCCACGCACACACACGAGAAGTGAGTGTCGAGGTGTTTGTACGGAACCGATCGCTTGCCCCATCCGTTTTGTCACGATCTGGTAACGGCTTCGCTAAGATTGAGTTGGTGCGACGATTCGACCGCGGCGGGACGACCAAACCTCGCGCGCCAACGGAGCCGTGATGATTCGCGTCGTGGTTGCGGAAGATCAGGCGCTCGTGCGCGGCGCGCTCGTCGCGCTCTTGTCGCTCGAGCCCGATATCGCGGTCGTCGGACAAGCCGCCGACGGGCTCGCCGCACTCGCGGCCGTCGAAGAACAGCGGCCCGACGTCGTCGTCACCGATATCGAAATGCCGAACAAATCCGGGCTCGAGCTCGCCGTGGATATCCGCGCACGAGATCTTCCCGTGCGGGTGATCATCGTGACGACGTTTGCCCGTGCTGGGTACTTACGCCGCGCGCTCGAGGCCGGCGTCGCCGGCTATCTCCTCAAGGACCGGCCCGCCGCGGAACTGGCCGCGGCCGTGCGCGCCGTGCATGCCGGCCGCCGCGTGATCGACCCGGAACTCGCCGTCGATGCCTGGACGGGCAGCGATCCGCTCACCGATCGCGAGCGCACCGTCTTGCGGTTGGCCGCCGACGGCCTGACGTCGGCGGCGATCGCGCAGCAGGTCCATCTGTCGGAGGGCACCGTGCGCAACTACCTCTCCGAAGCGATCAGCAAGACCGGCGGCGCGAATCGCATCGACGCCGCCCGCATCGCCCGCGAACGCGGCTGGTTGTAAGCGGAGGCGGTGCGAGTGCTATGGATCGAGATGGTGGCGTTTGAGGATCGCGGCACCCTGCGGGCTTCGCACGAATGCGAAGAAGTCTTTGACGACTGGGGCATTGGCCGATCCCTTGACGACGGCACCGATTTCAACAACGGGAACGCTCGCGGCGCCGAGATCCATCGTATCGAGCCCGGCGTTGTCGGCATCGGCCGGATAGATGATCGCGGCGTCGATCTTGCCGTCTTTGAGCGCGGTTGCCAGCGGACCGCTCCCTGAGCGCGTGAGGACGACGTTCGCTTTTGCTCGGGCAACGAAGTCGCCACCGTAGATTGCGCCGAGTCTATCGAGCGTCTCGTTCATCAGCGCTGCGGTCCCGGTTCCCGGCGAGCCGTTGCCTAGCCGAATGCCGCTCGCGGCGAGATCCGCGGGGGACGAAATCTTCGCCTTCGCCCCGGGAGCGAGCACGATGATCGTGTGGGTTGACATGACGCGCTGAGTATCAGCGATGCGCTGGGTGAGCCCCACCCACTGCTGCGAGAAGACGACGAAGTCGTTCGAGAGATTGCGATTCAAATTGTCGATGATCGTCGTGCTCGCCGCCGGAAAAACCTCGATCGTCGTACCGGGGTGTGTCTTGCAATACGCATCGGCGAGTTCCCGAAAGGCCGGGGTGGCCGGTGTGATCACGAATCCGACGAGCAATGCGCTTGCGACGGCGGTGCCGGTGCCCGCGCCGGAACACACGGCAAGTCCGATGGCGAGCGTCGCAAGACGAAACAAAAAGCGCATACTGATCTATCGTCGGAAACGTCGAGGAGTTGAGATGAAGCGGCGCGTTTTACGAGAGCGCGAGTCGCGGCGTGCCCGCGCCGAGTTCGGTCGAGATCGTGAACAGCGAGACGACGTCCTGCAAGGTCTCGGCTTCGCCCGCAAGCGCGCGCGTCGTCGCGTCCATCTCATGAATGCTGGCGGCGAGCTGGCTCGTCGCGGCCGACACGTCTTGGGAGACGACGGATTGATCTTGCGCGGTCGTCATCAGCGGCGTGACCGAGCGCGTGATGGAATCGGTCGTGATGCGCATCTCACCGGCCGCGGCCGAGTTCTCTCCGACGATCGATGAGGCACTATTGATGTTGTCGGTGAGCTCGCTGCTCGCGCGCCGCATGAATTCGCCTTGCTTCGCGAGTTCTGCGGCCACGATGTTGGTGTGCGAGATCGCCCGCCCGACGAGCGAGAGGGCATTCGAGGCGCGTTCCGAGAGCGCAAGTCCTTCATTCATCGAATCGGCGGAGGTTCGCAGCGCATCGGCCGCCGACATGGTTTCGCGCCGGATGGACGTCAGGATGGTCGAGATCTCACGGGTCGCCTTCGCGCTGCGCTCCGCGAGTTTGCGGACCTCATCCGCAACGACCGCAAAGCCGCGGCCGTGCTCTCCGGCCCGCGCCGCTTCGATGGCCGCGTTGAGCGCAAGCAGGTTCGTCTGATCGGCGATTTCTTCGATCGTGCGGACGATTTCTTCGACCGCGATCGAGCGCTCTTCGAGCACGAGCATCGCCGATTGGGCGGTCATCGTACGGTCGTGCAGCGCGCGCATCGCGCTGGCGGTTGCCTCGACGGCGCTCGCTCCGCCGCTCGCTTCGCCATCGGCATCGCGTGCGGCATCGGCGAGCGAACGACCGTGTTCGACGAGCGCGGCGATGTCGGAATCGAGCTTCTGCACCGCGTTTACCGCGGACTGGATGGCGCTCGATTGATGCTCGGCACCCAGGGCGATCTGCTGCGCCGCGCGCGCGAGTTCTTCGATTGCGGTTCCGGTCGAGCCCAAGGCCCTGGCCTGATCGTCCGCGCCGCGCGCGACCTTGTCGGCCGAATTCGCGATCTGCTGGACCGCGATCGCGGCTTGGCCCGATGCAACGGATGAATGGGTCGATGCGATCGCCAGCTGCGAAGCCGATTCGGAGACCCGCGCGAGCGCGCGACTGAGGTTGAGAATGCTCTGGTTCGTGCACGCGGCAATCGCATGCAGGCCTTCGGCGAGCCTATTGTAGCTGGCGGTGAGATCGGTGACTTCGTCGGCGCCGGTGAGCGGTAGCTCCGCGCGGTTGGAGACGAAGCGCGCGGTCATATCGCCGTTTGCGAGCGCATCCATCACGCGCGCGAGCGCCGCGAAGTCATTCGCGACGATCTCTTGGAGTGCCGTGTTGAGGGCGGCAAGACGCGAGCGCAATCGTGAGGCGAGCACGAAGCCCGCCACGGCCGTCAGCGCCAGCGCGAGAAGACCGATGACGATCGTGGCGGTCTGCTGCAGCGCGATGATGCCGTCGATTCGCGCCTTGTCGGCGGCCACTTTGTTCATCACCAAATCCGACATCGCTGCCAGCTTCGCGTCGAGCGCGGCGAAATTGGCGGTGTTCGCCTTCAAGATCGCACCGATCCGCCGGGCTGCGGGCGTCTTGATCCCGGCATACGCGTCTTGCACATCGCCGCGGCGGTGTGCGCCGGCCGCATTGAGCTCATCGGAGCGCTCGTCGATGGCGTCGATCTGACGTGCGACGTCATCGACCGACGCCGCCAGTCCGGCCACGAGCCCTTCGTGCGCGCGAACGTAGTCGAGATCGTCGAGGGCGCTCTGGCGCCGGCGAGCGTACTCGACGCGGTTCGAGGCTTTTCCGCTCAGCCAATACTTGCTGTTCGCAAACCGTTCGTTGATGAACTGGAAGCTGATGTCGCGTACGTGCAACGCCAGGGCGCTCGACGCGAGTTGTGCGTCATTCGCCGAGCGGGTTTGCTCGGCGAAGAGCGATCCGACGATCGTGAGCGCGATCAAAAGTGCAAACGGAACGGCTACCAAAGCGCCAAGTTGCCCGCCGATACGAAGCTTCACGTGCTGGACCCCGCGATAGGAGACGATAGGTGCGTCATTGCACCGCCTAGTGTACTCGACGGGCAGTCGAGCGAGGCAACCTTTGGTCTCGTCGAGTGTTAAATCTCTGTTTGCCTCGGAACCGGCGCGGCGCGAAGGATGCGCGTCCTCAGTCGTCCTTTCCGGACTCGGCCTGGGCACGGGCTTGCAACTCGGCGACGATCGATGAATCCGCGAGCGTCGTGGTATCGCCGAGTATCCGTCCTTCGGCGATGTCGCGCAACAACCGGCGC
>Ga0116228_10003062_pt1 | contig 14643 bp, 14 predicted proteins | sample S1TSphfallax_2_FD_89694 | JGI IMG/M metagenome (GOLD analysis project Ga0116228, IMG submission 89694) | Host-associated microbial communities from peat moss isolated from Minnesota, USA - S1T2_Fc - Sphagnum fallax MG | ecosystem: Host-associated > Plants > Peat moss > Unclassified | place...
AAAAAAAACTTCTCATACTTTAATAAATCATCAATCAATGTATCCATGTATGCAACTCAATGTTAATTAAGCAATTCATGTTGGTGATTGGTTGCATGTGCATTGTTCTTAAAGACATTTTTCACTTAAAGTTTAATGTTATTACTATTTTGGATTCTTGTTAACAAAGTGTTGTTTTGCAAAATGAAAAGGTGTATTGACCAAAACTTGTCAATTGAAATCTCAATGCAACTTTCCCCACTCAAAAGCACTACACATAGAAATACAAGTATAACTTGGCAAAACAAAAATCTACAAAAACATTAAGGAATTTAATGCTTGCACTTGTTAACAATTCACCATACCTAGCATATTAAGAATTGCATTTTGTCTAACATTGTTTTATGGTGTTATTCCATATAACCTAAAAAAGTTAGTTATCATTCATTTCTAAATGAAATTTCCATATATGCATCCATAATTTAACATTTTCCATGTGGTCATTAGTTGTTATGGTTGTTTAAACGAAAATTTAAGTAGATGGCATAATCAATCACATTGGTTATGTTTGCCTTGTCATGTGGCATTAAAGAAGTTGAAGCAATCTACCTTGTTTCTAATGGTGGTGTACCTCCCCCACCCAAATGGCATGACTCAAATTAATAAATGTCAATTATGATCATCAATATTCATGATGTTATGTTATTTTTAGTGTTATGAAAAGGGACATCCTTCCCTTTTGGATCTTGGCACATCCCCCATATCCTTTCAAAAACAATAATTTAAATGTTTTTTTTCCTTTAAAATTTTAGCTAAATTAACATTTTTCACCTAATGAAGTTTCATCTAAACTTAAACATCAAAATGACAAGAAAATATGGTGAACAATTATGTTAAGTATTGAAAGCAATGAAAATGGAACTTGGTGAAAAGATTAATGATGAAAAGATGAAAACATTAGTTTTCCATTTTTCCTTTGGCACACATGTTCACCTAATCACCCTAGCCATCCTTCATAGTACCCCAAACATCCACCCAAACCCCCCCACCCTCAACCTCAAAAGGCCCAATTACTATCCTTTTTTAATGCCCCTATTGCCCACCTCATCATCCCCATTGTTCATTCATTGTTTCAAAACTAACAAAATGAAAATAAATAAATAAATGAACTTTGTTTGCATAACCCTTCCTATTGCCACTTGTTGCCTTCCTCAACACCCCCATCATCCACATTGTTATCCCTATTGTTCATGCCTTGTCAAACCATTAAAGAAAAGATAAATAAATAATTTTGCTTACATTGTCCATTTGGTTACCATTGCCATCCCCATTATCCTTCATTCCTATCATTGACCATATCATCTTCAACACCCATCATGATATTTGTTTTTGTCATCATCCTCATTGTTTCAATGTTCTCCCAACTACATTCAACTTAGATTAGGACATTCCTTAAACTATGACACCTCAAATCCAATCCAATTCGTTTACCAAAACATCTGAATTTAAGATGTTTAGTAGGTCAATTATGTTTCATCCTAGGACACTCTATCAAGATGAAAGGTTGACAATGCTAGTTGTTTTACCAATATCAATTCAAATAATTTTATGTACATTGTTTAACTTTGATCCCTTTAAAGAAACTACATATCAAGGGGAAATCTTTTTTTAAAGTCGAATAATTTACCATGTGAAATTATTTAATTCTAATGACAACAATAATCAAGGCTAGTATAGGTGAGTGGTGTACATAAGGTCCAATAGGATGTTTGTTAACTTATGATTATGAATTTAACATTCCATGTGAAATTTCAAGCCTAATCATAATTTCACTCATTTCACCAACCCACCTATATGGATATGAAGAGGCAAATTAGCAGGTGAAAGGTGAAAGCATGTTAATGTGTATATTTTTTGAACATACGCGATGTAATCAACAGTGGGGATTGATAGGAAATGTTTTTTTGATTAATGGGTTTATTGATGAATGACTTGGATATTTTACTTGGCTAGGATGTTTAAAGCATGTGACATGGACCTACAAGGAAAACTACATTGACATATATAGATGAATGTGTACCTCTTAAGCAAGTTCATATTGAAATGTATTAGGATGTTAAATTGTCCAATGTAATTATGCATCTTAATTCAATGAATCTACTTGAAGTTAAATTTATGTACATCATTTCAAGATTGTGATTTGGTGCCTCCCAAAATTTGGGCGAATTTGGTTTGAGTGTCAAGACACCAAGTTTTTGAATAAATTACCCTATTATGTTTATGAATTGACAATATGCATTTCAAGTAATGGATTCAAAAATTTCAAAAATTGAACATGATTCCTTCAAGGATAGTTGTAAGAACATTTCATTAAGTTAAACATCTAATTTTCAAAATGTTAATTTTGATGTACACCTTTCAATGGATAATTTCAATCAGACTTAATTTTTGCCAAATTATTTCAAATTAATATGATATTTCACAAGCACATTTATAAGGTTTTGGATACATTGGGATGTTTCAATTCATGAATTTTAATTTTTTCATTTAACACAAAATTTCATTAGTACTAACACGATGTGATGTGTTAATTGTACATTGGTACATTTGTTAATACAAAGTAAAATGTGGTCATATCTAAATTTAAAACAAACATAGGATTAAGTGGTTGGGTTCATCCACTTTGTTTTTTATCATTTAAATTTTTTTATATCCTCTTGGCATCAAGTACTTTGTTAGGGACAATATGAAAAACTGTCATTTGGGATAGTACTTTGTACAAGTCGACGTGCTTTCACCCTAGAAAGTGTGTTAAAGTATAGATAAAAAGTGATTGTTTTCAATTTTATCATGTATCATGCATATAAGAACATGAAAATAACATCAAAATGTGTGGAAGTATGAAAAAAAAGACATGGATTTATATGAACTACATGCAAATTCTTTAAAAAATTCAATTTAATTAAATGTAAATCAAAAGTAAAATCCCAAAAAAACTTGAAAATTTTGGGTTTGTTGGTACTTTACACAAAATATTCAATTGAATCTGTATGTATTTGATTGGGATATTGAGACAATTTCATATTCTTGAAATCCAAGTCAAAAATTAATTTAATTTTTTGCTTGTTAAAATCTACATTACTCGTATTTTACAAAAGTCCACACTTAAGAAAATAAATTGCAAAAGTTACTTGTATTTTGAAAAACCTACTTTCAACCTATTTTATACCAATGCAAAATTTGAAATTTACTACATAATAGTGAAGACATATCTTGTCTTTGATCATTTATGTACAAACATTCAATATAATCTTTTATGATGGGTTTTGTAAGTACTTTCAATTTACTTGCATTCAACTTTGACAGGATAAATTTTATGCATATTTTATTATGCTTACACCTTAACATGTGCCTTTTGATATTAATTGCATTTTTATAAAAATGTTGAATTCAATTCAAACCAATTCTCTTCCATTGATTGGATTGAATTTTTGAGCTGAATATAAATTTAATTGAAGTTAAATTTAATTTAGTTCCCATTAAATTTGAATTGAATCTAAACTATGACATCAATTAAATTTATATTCAATTCAAATTTAATTCAATTGAAGTTGCATGCAATATGTCATTCAATTTTTTTATTCGAATGGAATTTAATTTCTACAAAAGATCAACTCATTTTTCCATTAATTCCTTTTCAATGGTTGAATGCAAAAGTTTGAAGCCGAAATGGGGTTTTAAGAAAATCTTCAAGTCAAAATGGAACACAATGGGTAAGTTATGTTGGGCAAGGTTTTTGCCAACTATTTCATTTTCTAATTATTAAATGTGTTGAAATATGTTGTGAATGTTGGTTGAACATCTGGACATTTATTGGTGAGTTTTGTTTTAAATATTAATAATCCATTTTTTTGGCAATTGCACCATGAATACATGATGTGTCCAAAAATGAACAAGTTTGATTTTTTGTTATTGAATAAAACATATAATGAAATAATTGGAATGTTAAATCATCCATGTTGAAATGAAATTGATTATTAATCTTAACTCCATCCAAACACATTAAGTAATTTGGAAAATAAGGACATATATAGGTAAAATATTTTATTAAATATGAACAAAGTGTATTCATTAAACTAGAATGATAATTAAAATCTGGAAATTGAAAAATATCTTTTAAATGAAATTATTATTCCTTCAAAACTATCATTTAAAAAATAATCTCCTTTACTAATATTACCAAATATTTTCTTGAAAAGAACTTAAGAAAAATCTAATTAATACACATTTAATGGCATATTTAGCTATTGTTTAAATTATTTTTGACATGCTTGGTATGAATTGAGTGTCCTACTTAGTCTTGGATTATATGGTTATACTCCAAGGAAGTCCCTCCCATTTTTTCCAAACAATGTGGAAAAAACATATAGGGTGCAACTAAATTAATGACCAAAGGAAGTAAAAATTAGAATTTACTTAGACGTAAATTCAATGCCTTAAATTCATTATGAAAATATACTTGGAATATAATTGGAAGTATGTCATTCACATTTTATAGTAGGCACTCAACAACTCAAAATGAAATACTCTAATTTTTAAATTTGTAATATATATATATATGCAACTCTAATGAAAGTTTCAAGGATTTCAAGAATGGTGATGAATTGTATCATTAGTGAGTGAATCTAGTTGTCTTGTTTAGTTTGTCAATTCCTTAGTCATTAAAAGAGAAATAGAACACCTAGTTTTCTAAGAACTCTGAAAGAGAATGGGACCTTTGTAACAAGTTATGTTTTGATGGGATTATTGAAAGGTGTTAAGTATTCCTTGTCCAACTTTTTGAATTGATTATGGGGATTTAGGTATTTCATTGTTGTGTAATGGCGTTGTTCCGAATTGATCAAAATGTTGAATTATTGAATGAAGGAATAACCATCAAAGTTTTGTTCAATTGTGAATTAATATGTTGCATGTGAATGTTGTCTATGTGGTAGTTAGTGGGTTTGTGACAAAAGATACATGGTCATGATCTATTGATGCTCAAGAGAGAATGAGATTTGAGGATTTTGATTCCTAGAAACCCGTGTAGGATTAGGGTTAATAGGGGCATAGTTGTTCTTGGAATCAAAATCTTGATGAACATATGATACCGTTCATATGTTTGTAACAAAAAATTTTATTGTTGTAGGTTTCATCACCACTTTGTTGAATTGTGTGTCATAGTAATACAATTTTTCTTTTTGGTATTAGAGTAGTTCAATTTAGTGGGATATGCTACAGAAATATAAAGCTATGGAGAATTGCTAATGTTAGGATGAGTAACAAAATCACCATCTTTGAGTTTGATTAGAACCACTTTGAGGGACACCCACCTCTAAGTACATTAATGATATATATATTTGGTTTTGTTGTAATTGAGATCATGGGGTTTGATCCTAGGGAGGCAAAACAAGGAGATATTGTAATCAAATTGGCATTATCATGATTTTTCATCTGAGAAGCAATATGGTTGAAGATTTCACATGATGATTGGAGTTGGGTCTTCATCTACACGAGTAGTTCCAAGTTCTTTTATGTTTTTAAATGGCCCTATAAGTTGGAGTGAAAAATTTAGAGAGCTTCATGAAAACCTTATTCATATTCCTAGATTAGGAGACATTTTGATACATGTAGATGCACTGCCATTAGGAGGTTGAACTACTACATTATTCAAACTTAAAATGTAGTGGGAAGGAGATAAGATCATTAGGGTATAATTTTTCAAGATATGCTACTTGTGTACTAAGTTGGAGGCTCTACCAAGTCGAGAAGGGATTTTGAATTGGGCTTATGTAGGATTTAATGAAATAAATTTTAGCAACAAGATTGAAGACAATAGGATACTTGTAGTAGAAATTGAAGAGGAGGGTAAAATAAGATTTATAGGCTGAAGTATAGGATGAAAATTTGCATTGGATTGCATGGAAAACAGTTCCTAGTCATGAGGAAAAGGGCCTATTGGAGATAAATCTTTTAATTCTTGCCCTTTTACCTTCCTTCATTTGGAAATTGAGAAGCCATCACCATATGTTGGAGATATTTGGGTCCCAATGTTACTTATAAACTCTAATAAATCTGTGAAAATCTTTATACCTAGCATGGAAAAATGGTTTCAATTTGGAGATAGGTTGATAAGAGTTGAACATGTTGGTGTAACATCATGACTATTGAGTTGGATGTTGGAGGTTGCACACCAACATTTCATTCCAATCTATAAGTAGTAGTTTGGAGATGTTGATTTGGATAAATTAAGAATGTAGATGGATATGGTGAAGCACGAACTTCAATAATGGCTTCAACTCTATTTTGAGAAACTTGATAAACTATTCAGTAAAGGTAAAATGAAGAATCCAAAACAACGCCATAGATTTCTTACCCATATACACCCGAAGATTAGATAGCTCTGTATGGTAAGGAGTTATACCAACATTAAAGAGATGTTGGTAGCCACCAAGGAAGCGAAAAGGGTTTTGGGTGAACTAGGGGAAACGCCATTTGAACCTTTCAAGGAGGAGCAAGAAGATGGGATGATCAGTGATGTTGCTTTATAAAAACAAGTTTCTACCCTTAATGAATCTTTAATTAATTTTTTTAAAGGTGCTCCATTACGAGTTGGAGCAATTTCATTTTGGGCTAGTAGTTCCAATGTGTGCCAAATTTGTAAATATATAGATCACACTCCCACTATGTGTCCTCACATAGAAGACCTAAAACCTAAATGTGCCAAATGTGGTCTTCCACACAAGACGGAGATGTCAATATTACTCAAGCATGGGACACACTGAGAATAGGTGCTAGAAATGGGGAAGGGATGGCACAACACCATTTGCATCCAACAATTACCTTGAAGTTTTGGTGAATGATGAAGAGGCTACTTTAGAACAATTGAATAAACTATGTGGCACAAAACATGACATTTTTTCTAGAGCTCAAATTCCTAGCAGGCGTTTGCATGTGGATACGACTAAGGTGGATGTTGGCAAAAATAGAGAGATGGGACAATTGGAAGTTGGTAGGAATTCCTTTGCCCGTTCCAAAATATTGAACCATTTCATAAAGGGAAAAATTTCATTGTCCCCAATGGAAACTATCTTAGGCATTCCTAGTGAGTTAAAGTCAATAGAGAGCTTGGTAAAAATGGTAAAAAAAAACACAATGAAAGTTTGAAGATAATCAACTTGATTAAAGTTGAAAGATCGCAAAATCAACATTAAAAAAAATCACCGTAACAAAACAATGCATTTCCTTATGGAAATAATCAATAATCTAATTGAAGGCTTGGTTGACACAAGTGTTTTTATGTTAGCGATGTTAGTTGCAATTCTACAAAAGCTTGGCATCATGCATTTAGTCTCTGGCTTGGAATCTTACAAGATTGTGTCAAGTGTTATAACTCAAGCTCATAGCAAAATCAATGAACTACTTGTCCAAGTTGGAGATGTGTAATGTCTAGTGAACTTCATGGTCGTGGATACTAACAACTATGACACTATTTTGGGACTGGATTTTTTCATAAAATAATAGTTGTTGATATTGAAAAGGGCATGATATTGATCAAGCAGGGACCGGGGAATATATCTAGGTTTTGCCGTTAAACATGGTAAGTTCATGTTACAAATAATGTCAAAAGCATAACATTTCAAGGATGAAAAAAAATGATGAAACATTGTAGCTATGGGGGATTGGTTTTTAGATAATGGGAGAGGAAGTATTAGGGTGGAAGCATGGTAAAATATGCCAAGAAACTTTCCATACAAGTAATCATAGTCACATTTAGGGCATAAACATGAAAAACCTATTCAAAACTTCTTTAATTTCATAATAAAGCAATTGGTGCACACCATTGAGTTTATGGTAAGCTACACATAAAATTTGAAGATTTTTAATATTAAAAAATGGATGAAAAGTATGTTATAAATTGATTAGGTTTTCAAATTTTCAAACATACTTTTATATGAAAACTTTAGTAGATTATGAATATAATATGGGAAAATTTTAAATACATTGATACATATTAGTGTTTCATCCATTTGAAAGTATAAAAAATCCAAGTACAATTGTACTTTCATCATATTTTCTTGTACTTGTATTTTTAAAAATGTTCTTAAATTAGTATCAAAGCATGAAATCTTTTAATATTATTCAATGAAGTCAAAAAATTCCTATTATTGATCATTAAAATAAAAAATATTCATGAGCTCAATGTATTAAGGCTTAATTTATGGATACTTTCCATAAAAAAATCAAATATCCTTCATTGGCATACTTTACCATGCTTTCACCCATTAGCAATGCATGAAGGAATACATGCATTATTTGATGAAGAAGACCATTCAGACTTTTTTAATGATTTAGATGAAGAGATGGAAGAGCTTATAAATGATGAACAAGGAAAATTGTTCTTGCAAAATAACATAGGTTAATTAGAAGATTTGATGGATAATGGCCTAGAGTCCTTTGTGCAAAAAGAAGTATTGAATTAAATCATGAATTTGATTTTGGAGAAGTAAGCTGATAAAGTGATGTTTACAAATATATTTGAATATGATGACTATGAAGATTGGATTAAATGGATTGTTAATGATGAGGAGAAGAGGATTGAATAATGTTTTATTGCAAATTTCAAATGTTTTTTAATTAGATGTTTCATTGAAGATTAAGGGTGAGGAATTCAAGCTTCAAACACCTATATATGATGATGACATATGGGCAAAGATCAAGTCTAAAATTAGGGTTGATCCTAATTTAGGGCAAGAAAATGGGCAATTGTGGTCACTACTTGATCAATTCCCTAACATTTTTACATGGAATAAAGGAGAGCTTGGATGCTACAAGTATGATGAACACATGGGTCCAATTTTTTTAAGGTGTACTAAAATCTTGTCACAACGTCACTTTTTAAAAATAATTTAGTCCTTTTTTACCATGTAAATACACATTTATGGATGATTATGATGGAATCTATAATTGTAGTGATTTAAAATATAATCCTTTTGAAAATTTTGACAACTTTTGACTCATTATTTTTTATGGGGATCAAAATATATGGCAAGAAAGGATTACATTAAAGACTAGGCCATTTTCATCTTATGTGGTACACCTTAAAAAGATTTTCACCCACATAGATACTTCAGGGTTTCCACCCTACAAAACCACTCCTAGTATACTCATTTTGGGAAGAAGTAGAAGTAAAAAAATAAATTTATGTGCTAGTTGTTTTGGGCAAGATGAAGCTAAACACATCGAATTATGCTTGTAGAGTTACTTTACAAATGAATAAAGATGGCAACCATAGGTACTATGGTGACTATAAAACTCTGAACATGGAGACACAACATGATTCATTCCCTATGCTCCTAGTTGAAGATGTTTTAACTCAATTGGGCAAGTCACAATCATTTTTGCATTAGATTTACAATTAGGGTTTTGGTAGATTAAGATGGTTCTAGAAGACATTATCAACTCTGTTTTGATTACCAAATTTGGGTTGTTTGATTAGACTGTCATGCTTTTAGGCATGTTCAGAATGCTACTAGTACATTTTCCAAAACCATGACAGAGGTTTTTAAAGCATACATGGATAAATTTTTGAAGGTTTTCGTTGATGATTTGAATGTACATAATGTAGATTGGGAGGAGCATCTCAAACACCTTCAATATGTTCTTATGAGGTTAAGGGAAGTTAACCTCAAATTCAATCCAAGAAAATGTGAATTTGCAAAGTCTAGGTTGACCATTCTTGGTCATGAAGTTAGTCGAAAAGGGACACAACCATATCAAAGGAAAATAAAAGTTGTTACAAATTTTCCCATCCCCACTTCTGCTATTAATGTGCAAGCATTTTTGGGATTGACAAGGTATTATAGGAATTACATGAAAGGATATTCACACATAACCATTCCACTATTTAAACTAACCAAGAAAGATTATGTCTTCAAGTGGAACCCTAATTATTATAAGGCTTTTGAAATTTTGAAATCGGCTTTGGTTTCTACTTTAATTTTAATCATGCCTAACTTCACAAGGGCTTTCATTTTGGATGTTGACTGGTCTACACATGGAGTAGGGGCTATATTTTTTTTGTCGCAACCCTAGCTTTGGGCTCGCGACCAAGGCAAAGGGGTTGCAAAGGTGTGGGCCAAGAGAAAGACCGGGAGTCACATCACATACTCCCAGGAGTGTAGGAAAGTGTGAGGGAGTGAACCTTCACACTCCCAATACAACTCTCATTTTGGGAGATGGAGTCCCGGTGGACCCCCGAAACTTCAGAGAGCAATTTCAGGGGTCAAAAATCAATGGCTTGTGGCACTATTTATATCATTGGAAAGCTCTTGGAATATAGATGTTTGAAATGGGCTCGCATTGCTCATTTGGACATCTGAAACATAAGTTATGGCCAAAAGAAGGGCCGGGAGTCAAATTGGCAATTTGACTCCCGACCACTAAAAGTCGGGAATCGACCCGATTTCCGTGCGTGCAGATGGCGTGCAACATACCATTGGAAAGCTCTTGACAAGGGCTACAACTTTACTTTAGACTTCATCTCAATCAGAGGTTTGCACGCAAAGTTATGGGGCCCCAAAGTTGCGAGAGTCCCAACCTTAGCGATTGGGAGTCCCAAGACAAAAAGCCATTTGGATGTGGGCCTTGTGGAGAGGTGCAGAGCATACTATAAAAGGGGAAGGTGGTGGCTTCCCCCAAGTCTGGGCCGTGGTGAGTCTTGTGTGTCCGTGTTGCCCTTGGCTCGTGCTAGCACCAAAGGTGTTCCAACTATGCACTAACCACCTTGTGTTGGTTTTGTGCAAGTCCGTGTGAATGAGTGAAGCTTGTCAACTTTTCCTAGTCCTATCCTGAAGCTCCAGCACACCCCTCTACCCCTCCAAAGTGCTGTGAACCAAGGAGCGTGCCTCAACTTCTTGCTCTTCCACTATTTTCTGTTTGGGACTCACATTTAAATCCCTCAAGGAATTGGGAGTGCGTCATTCTTAGAAAGTAGTGAAGAATGAGAAGGTGATTGCATATGCCAATAAGAGACTCTCCCTTATGGAGAAGGAATTTCACCCTATGGAGGGTGATCATGAATGTTATGCATTAGTGTGGGTGTATTATGTATTTTAGGCAATATTTATACCATAACCATTTCACACTTTGAACTAACCACAAGCCATTGGAGTGGTTAACAATGGTTTTTGATGCCTATGGAAGGAAGGGCAGGTGGATCAATACATTGCAAGATTTTAACTTCAAAATTGTTCATAAAGCAAGGTCTAGGCATACCAATGTTGATGCGTTAAGTAGGAACCTTATCAATGTTATAAAAGTAAATGAAGATCTAGTAAATGAAATCCAAGATTACAAGCTATTGCAAGCCATTCAACAATTAGGGGAAACCATATGGATAGGTAGGAACAATTCTAAGATGGGTTTGTTGTTGCAATAGTTAGAAAATCAAGGTTTATAAAATCATTCGTTCATGGTGGAATTTGTGAAAGTTGTTCTTATCGAAACAACTAGGATGGCCAATATAGGTGCAGTTCAAGACAATAACATTATTATATTTGAAGTGGAAGTTCTAGACATATAAAGTAAGGATGTTGGGAAAGAAAAAAGACAAGAACTGTGGGACGTCAAAAGTCATTATAATCTTGTTGAGGAGGCACAAACAATGGTTGATGAGGAAATAGATCATGAAACATCTGGGGAAGATAATGACTGTGAAGAATTCAAGAATATGGAAATATGGGAAGATGAATTAAGTACGATGGTGTTGAATGGAAATCATTTCCTAACAGAATGTGGGGAAAAGGAGAAATCCAAGGTTAGCAAACACATTTTACATTACTATTGGAGTAATGATAGCTTGATGTTCAAAAAGGGCTAATGGTTCCTAGACCTAATGAATGAAGAAAAATTGTTGTAGATTTACATAATGAAATTAGTCATTTTGGAGAAAGGTGAATTTTGGCTAAAATAACCAAACACTGTTTTTGGCACAACCTCATAGAAGTGAAAGATGTTGTGTGGTCATGTAAACAATGTCAACTTGTGAAGCATATTGGTTTTGTCAAATATGAAATCGAGGGGTTAAAAACTATTTTGAATTGGGATTAATTTTATAGAGTGGTGTTAGATACAGCCGAGTCCTTACTTGAAACCTACAATTGCAACAAGTACATATTAGTGGCCATTAACCACTATTTTAAATGGTGTTAGGCCAAAGCAATTTTTGACCATGATGCAAATACTGATGCAAGGTTTTTAGAAGACAAAACCATCTATAGGTTTGGCGTGCCAAAATATGTTCTAATTGATAATGGTTATAAGTGGGCAATTGAATTTGATCAACTATGTAAGAATTATGGGATTGTACACCAACACATAACACCATAATGGCCTAAATGTAATGGTATGGTTGAGAGGATAGTTAAGACCTTGAAGCATGGGTTGATTGTTTTATCTACAATTCTAAAGCACACACAAATTGGGATAAACATCTTCCTAGAATATTTTTTGGGTACAAGTGTGGGGTTTACGCAAGTAGAAAGTTCTTTCCACATATGTTGATGACATGAAGGACCCTGAGGTTGAGAACTGATAATTTTTTAAGCCTTTTGGTTCAAACATTTGAAGATGATGCAGAACCATCCATCTTAATAACATAGATGATTGACATGCTACAACTCATTACCAAAATACATGGGGAATTTATGGAAAACGTTTGTTAAGTTCAAGTGCAATAGAAACATGCTTATGTTTTAAGAAAAGGAAAACAAATGTTTCTTGGATTCAAGGAAGGTTCACAATGTATGTGAAGATGAAGAAACTAAGGAAAAAAAAAATCCTTGGTGTCTAATTGGGAAACACCATTTTTGTTTGTGAATTACTTGGATGGTAATGGGTTCATGGAACAAGATGAAGGGGGGAGAATTTGTGTTGTTAAAGGAAAGGAAGAACCATTATTAGACAAACCTTGGTGAGATTTACAACTTTTCCATTTTGCATAAGTTGTGTGAGGATTGAGGGGCTCAATTTAATTTCTATGGGAGATGTTACATGTGTGATGAAAAGGAAGGGTGGATGAAACTTTAGATAAATGGAACATTGTTATCAACCACCGAAAGTTGGACATGACAAAACTTTTGACAGTTGAATGTGATGTGAAGCAAAAATTGGGCTTTTTCTGTGGCATTTGTGTTCATGGTTTTTGTTCCTTGCTTGTTATGAGAAAGGTGAAATTCATTTTTAACGATGCTTATTGAATTGTGGAATGATATCTTTGGGTGCATCTTTTGTGGTGCGACTGTTTCCCCACTAAGGCATTGATGGTTGTTTGTTGAGTTATCGAGCTCATGTTGAAGATAAAGGGGCACAACTATTCAAAGACATGGGAGAGCTAAGTTGAATTGTGATGTATTAGGATGGAGGAAGTTTTTTATTGGATTTGTTTTTGGTTCATAGATTACATTTTGGAGGAGAAATAATATTTCACTGCTCTATGTATTTCCTTAAGAAGGATGCATTGTTGTAGAGATGGGTTGATGACAAGAATATGATGAAAGTTTAAAGGATCTTGGGAGTGATCATGAATTGTATCATTAATGAGTGAGTTTGGTTGTTTTGTCTAGTTTGTTAGTTTTTTATTCACGAAGAGAGATAACACCTAGTTTTTCACGAACTTCATGGGAGAATAAGACCTTTGCAACAAGTTATGTTTTGTTGAGATTATTGAGAAGTGTCAAGTATTCTTTGTCCAACTTTCTAAGTTGATTGTGGGGATTTAGGTATTTCATTGTTGTGTAATGGTGTTGTTATGAGTTGATCAAAATGTTGAATTATTAAGTGAAGGAATAGCTGTTTGAACCCTGTCAAATTGTGCATTATGTGTTGCATCTGAATGTTGTCTATGTGGTAGTTAGCGGGTTTGTGACAAAGAGATTCAGAAAATAAAAACCCACAAGTTTTGAAATTGGGTCAAGTTTTCAAGACCGTCAATTTCCTGATTTGATGACTATGGGTTTTATAAGACGTGGTGGTTCCAAATTCAAACCTAATTTTGGGTTTTAGGTTTTCAAAACCTATATCTAAAACCCTATCTAGACCCTACCTCAAACCTTAATAAAAACCCTAACTAAACACTACATTTCTAACAACATAATAACGACTGAAAAGAATAATGAAAAATATAAAATGGATCTGGTGATGCTCAAGAGAGAGTGAGGTCAGAGGGCTGTGATTCCTGGAAACTCACAAGATTAGAGTTAGCAGGGACATAGTTGTTCTTGGAAACAAAATCTTGATGATCATATGATACCATTCATATGTTTGGTAACAAAAACTCTGATGTTGCAGGATTCATCACCATTTTGTTGAATTGTGTGTCACAATAATACAATCTGTCTTCTTTCTATTACACTGGTATTCAATCCCTTTTAAAACTCTTGTTCCAACCTAGTCCTGATGTTAGGGTTCAAGGCTGATATTTGGCTGATGTGTGACAAATATTTACCTAATATTGAAATTGATGGTATGAAACTGGTGTTACCTCAAGCCCGAATTGAGTCCAGTACGGGTATGAGGCTGGTATTGCCTCCAAGTTGTCTTGTTGGTTCTTTGATTCCAAGACTA
>Ga0116228_10003064_pt1 | contig 14638 bp, 9 predicted proteins | sample S1TSphfallax_2_FD_89694 | JGI IMG/M metagenome (GOLD analysis project Ga0116228, IMG submission 89694) | Host-associated microbial communities from peat moss isolated from Minnesota, USA - S1T2_Fc - Sphagnum fallax MG | ecosystem: Host-associated > Plants > Peat moss > Unclassified | place: USA...
TAGTTTAGACATGAACCTTAATATGTTATTGCATATTGGGTATGTAATACAACTTGTTAATGGTGGATGAAGGTATTGCATTGTGATTTAAGGTGGGTTAATGAGATTTGTCCATTTAAAAAAAATATTGCAAAATCATTTCAAAAATGTGTTGAAATTTTATTCAACCCTAAATGCATTGATTTTTGCAATACTTTCATTGACGATAATCATCATCACCTTCCATAATATCTTTAAGAATTTTTTGTGTGTGAACAATACCAAAGAGATAGTGATTTAGTAAAAAATATATATAAATAAATTATTGAAGTGTAGAAGTTTAACTAAAAAAAGACATTAGTTTTACCCAAAGGTGGAGGTTTAGCTAGGAAGTAAAAAGGTTTTGTTGAAAGGTGGGAGTTTAATGAAAAAATATATATTAATTACCAAAATATAAAGGTTTAACCAAGGAAAGATATGGGTTTTGCCAAGAGGTGGAAATTTAACCAAGAAATGAAGAAGGTTTGCCGAAAGGTGGAACTTTAACCGAGAAAAAACATTAATTTTGTTCAAAGATAGGGGTTTAGCTAATAAAATGTAAAGGTTATGTTCACGTGTAATGGTTTAACCAATAAGTAAAAAGGTTTTGTCAAAAGTTGAAATTTAGCCAAGTAAAGATAGTAGTTTTATTGAAAGATAAGGGCTTAGCCAAGAAAAAGGTAAAGGTTTTGTCAAGATGTAATAATTTAATCAATAAGTAAAGAAGTTTTGTCAAAAGACAAATGTTTAGCCAAGAAAAAATATTAGTTTTGTCAAAAGGTAGAAGTTTAGCCAATAAGTAAACAGGTTTTGTCAAAAGATAAAGATTTAGCTAAAAAGTAGAGAGGTTTTGCTAAGAAACTAATGTTTAGTTTGAAGGTAGAATTTTTTTTATCAAGATATAAAAGCTTAGCCATGAAAAGATAAAAAAATTGTCAAGGAAAGATAAAAGTTTAGTTGAAAAAGAGTGAATACATAGAGGTTTAGCCTTAAAAATTTATCAAAAGGTAGAAGTTTTGCCATTAAAAATAGGTGTTGCCAAGAAACAAAGGTTTAACCAAGAAAAGATAAAAGCTTTTGCCTAGAGGATAAAAATTTAGCCAATGAAAAAATAGAAGGTAGGTAGGAGGGAGGGTCGGTTATTAGTTGGTAGGTAGGGCCAATATGTAGTAGGTCAATAAAATAGCTAGGTCAGTAAGGTAACTAGGTGGGAAGGTTCCTTGAAGATCAGGTTTGACAAAAAAAACCAGCTCCAAATAAAAACAAAACTCATAAGTCAGAAACCTGAAAAAAGTTGACTGATTGAGGCTGGATGAAAAAATGCAGCCCATCCTATGGACAGAATGGCCAACTGGTGCAGTCATGAGGGCTGGTTCACTCTGGCACTCCTTGGGCATTACCTTACACTTAACAAGGTCAAAGAAATGCCAAAGAAATGCATTTGGAGGTCACCTTAAGAGGCAAAAAAAGATGATTTAGCCAGATTTGGCTACAGACTAGATAGAAAGTAGAAAAAAATTAGAATCCTTCTATATTCTTGGCTACCTACTGGAACTAACTTATCATAAAAAATGGGTGATCCCGAATTTATTTTGTCGAAATATGTGAATTTGGACCAGTTTTTCCATGGAAAATCCTTTGTTGTATAGATCGAAATCATATTTTTCAGATCGAAATTTGACGAAATTTTGCAAATAAAAAAAACACACACACACACACACTCTCTCTCTCTCTCTCTCTCTCTCTCTCTATCTACCAATCTAACAAGACCTGAAATTTGGATTTTGACTAGATAGGTTACTAAGGTGAAACCTGATGTTAACTCAGTTGGGTTTCATCCACACTTGAGTCATAACGAGAGCATTCCAATTGCAATGGTGACTCTTGGTTTGAAACACTCTCTGGTGGCCCTAAGCTCTCCTCCCCGCAAGAAAAGGTTGACGCTGCAAGACCACACAACGTGAAATTTTTTGGAGAAATCACGAACAAACTCGAACCCAAAAACCCAAATGTTGTCGTCATCGTTTTTTTTTTTCCCCCTTTCTTTCAGTGGCTATGACAATCGTGAATTGACAAAGAAATTTTGAAAGCGATTTGGATATATATATAATCAATCCCACAAGATTCAGAATCTGTTGTCATGCAAAAATTTGGAAAAAAAAATTTGCAATGCATAGATTCTCTGCAACTCTGTAGTTTGATTTTAGTTGTAGAAACTGATCTGGAAAAGAAAGCCTGTTATCTATAGTAGTCTCGATTAAATTGCTTTCATAATGTTGGGGCTTTTGTGATAGTTGAAGCGAGATCACTGGCATTCTTTCAATTGGAGCCTAAATTTGAAGGGATCAACCGCTTGGCATTCTTGTGTTGGGAGGAGGCTGGAGCGTTGTTATGACGGATCAACCGATCAAGTGGCATATTTTTGTTTCTTTGCTCTTGTGATTGCCAAATGACTGATTCGAAATTCTGATTTTCATTCTGATTCTGCTTCATGATCAGTGAATGAAACTGAGGTGTACATACATCTAAGCTACATCTCCAAATCTTACAAACAAAAGATAACAATGGGAAGGATTTTGGTCGACAATGCGAAGCCGAGAGTGGGGCATGTCCGCTCTGAAGACCAATTTGTGCCATCGATAGGGCCGCTCAAGTTCCTAGATGTCAAGGAGAAGGTGCTCGCAGAAACACTGCAGCCGTTTTTGCAATAGACACTTCATTTTCCCTTTCTTGTTTGTGACGACCTCTTTGGTTGCTTATGAATGCAAATGTTTGATAGAAACAAGGTTTTTTGATTCTGTTGACACAGGACTTGCCATATGGTGGCAAGTTGTCGGCAAGGAAGAATGCCAAGCCTTGTGAGGGAGTCAATTTTGCACTTCTTGAGCAGACTGTGATCCAAAAAGGCGAAGGGAAATTATTGATGGCTGCTTTAACTGGTGTTCATGCTACCAAGAAAAGCCTCTTCAATACTAGATTGCCATCTTCAGGACAAACCTTGAATCACAAGGCTGCCACTGTCCAGTTTGCAAGTGAGATTGCTCCTACAATGGGGCTCAAATGTAGTCCACGAGGAGACACAATCAATGAATCAAAGAAACGTATGGCTCATGAACCAATGTCAACTGGCAGAAGAGGTACATGACCATCTCTTCATATTCATGTGCAATTGGTCAAGTCATAAACTGTGGTTATGCACAATCATGAGTGAGGAGGCCCCATAGAGTGCAGCCGACCCTCTTCCTCCAAAAGAAGTTTGCAATTGGTTTCCACCACCACAAGACATGCATGCTGGTATGTATATTCTGATTATGCATTGCTGCAGACAACTGACCTTTTCTTTCTTTCAGTAGTCTTGGTTGATGCAGCAATGGACACCCATGATCTCATCAGACCGAATGATGTTCCTGCCACTGTGCAAGAACCTGAGCAAAGCTGGCTCTTTGAGACCCCAGCTGAGGAAGACATGTATAACCGGATCAATGTATTTTCTGGATATTATTCCCAACTTTCTCTCTCATTTACAGATCCAAGTTTGCTTTTGATGAGCAAGTGGTAAAAGAAACACTAGATGTGCTTTAAGACATGATTGTTCTTCAATACACCTGTGTAACTATAGTTTTAGCCTGGATGAGGACATCTTACTTAAATCTTTCCCAAAATATTGCAGGAGTCTTTGATGGTGCCTCCAACCACATAGGACAGTTTAAGTACTTGATATTCTGTTACTCACCACTACCTTCTTGTTCTCAACATTCATGTTGTTCAAGAAAATATAAATTTGTTCATATGTGCTTCAGAACCCAGGTCTTAATGCTGCTCCAGCTACCAGCCTAATTTCTATCAAGGACTATGTTAGGATGGTAAAGAATTCCATGGAGAAAATTGACATGCGGACTGCCATGCTGGAGGAACTTGAACTTGCAGAAGATGTTGAGAAATTGTCAAATACATACATGGATCCTGTGGATGAACTTAGACACAAGCCAAGACCAACATCAGAAAGTGCTGGTGCTATGTGTGCTACTAGCTTGGTGATCAAGCAAGCCCGACGATTGGTACACTTGTTGTTTGCTTTCTTTTGTGTTGAAGCTTTGTTGACGCTCTAAACCACTATCTGTCAATGGTTCTAGGGCTTCCAATATGCTTGCTATAGCCATTTTCTCCTCTAAGAATTTCTTTCTTAATGTACCTTCCTTTTTGATGATCTGGGAATTCTCTGGATGTCTTACCTGTTGACAATACAACCTGTTGAATGAAAGGAGGATGTCACATTGAGGGGACATTGAGGTTCAAACCATGGGACTCTTAAGGTTCATTGCATGTCAAATGAATTCAACTTGAATGCTCTTTGAGAAAAAGGACTGCACAATTGCCTATTCAAACTTGCAGGTTGGGATGCTAGATCATGATCAAAGGGTGGTGGACTTAACCGAAGTCGGCCTCTGGTTGCAAAAGTTGGGTATGTCTATCTAGTATTCACTACCAAATAATTGATCTCTATGTGATTGGCATCGTCGACATATAATTTCTTCAGAGTATGCCTCCATAAATGTATTTCAACTTGTGCCAATTTACACTAACATCCTACATGCTTTCATCACAGCTATGACAGTCAGCTCAGACCTAAAGTAGTCTAGGAGTTCAGGCTCAAATGACCTGTAGGTGCATATTAGATTTTCCTCCATTAATGAGTCAACTCACCTAGGTCATTGCTTGAACCATTGTTCACAAACCCTAGGGATGATTGGCAGAAGATTTGGGAGAAGATACATAGGATATATTGCTTTCTTACTGGTTAGAAATTTCCACAGTGCGAGAAGAAGCAATAGTGCTGATGAGTGTAAGGTCCATCAATTACACTTTTCACCTGTCATCAGGAGGCTGATGTTCGGGAGGGAGTGTTTTCCAACATTCTGAACAACTTGGATAAAAGTATACATCACATTGTTGCAGAAAATTAACAATCACAATTGCCAACAAAACTATTCTTAATAAGTGGACACCAGTGACCACATGTGTATGCACATCCAGCATTTTGGACAAGCACTTGACAATTGACAAACTGTTTTCTTTATTTTTATTTCACACCTCAGTATTGTTGCTTGAATACCTGAGTCTGCAGGTGAGATAGCAGCAGTCAAAGACGAGAAAGGAGTCAAGAGAAAATCACAAGCCCCGTTTTTGCAAAAGTACATTCCAGGGGCTTACAATGTTGGGGATTGGAGGTTGCCCTCTTCCCCAGCTATTGCTCTAATGTTTGCACAGGATGACATTCGCAAGCGTTTGAACCTTCAGTCCAAATCAAAGGTTCTTTCAACCAAACTATCTATGTAGTTGTCACCATTGGTATTTGTGCTTTGATTGTCTTCTAAATTAATGTTTGTGTTGTTAACGAGTCCCCGTTGTACATTGCTTGCTTCCCGTTCTCAGGAGCTTATTGCCTTCTACGTCCTTCACAAGGGCATGTATGTATGGTGGAGTCATTGAATTATGTCCCAGTCAGGTCTCTTTGGCTAGCTAGAAATTTACCCTCACAATTCTGTACGGTGCAATGATAAAATTTCTGCTCATTGCATTCTTTCTGTGACACTTTGAAAACATGTATACATGTAGAACATGATCAACCATCAAGATGGACTTTCAAGGGTTTTTTCTGGGGATATGAAAAACACTTTAATGCCTGAAGTCTGTTATTCAAAAAAACTTGTAAAATTCTGAGGAGATAAATTCATGATTGTTGAAAGTTAGCACCATCATTACACTGAATGAGGCTTCAGCCATGCAAACCTTTTGTTCATGCCTCAATGTCATGGTTTAATGCATGTGGCACAGCAAATTATGTTGCGCCACCAAGCAGAGCTGGAAGCTGCTAAGAAGATCATGGAATCTATTTCTGGACAGGTCACTTTCATCCTCACTTCTCAAAACATTTTCCATCTTCTGTCTCCAGAGTTCTGAAGATCAAAGTAATGGAAATCCTATGTCAAAAACGTTGTCAAAATTGGGGTCATTGAGCACATCTATGGCTGTGCCAATGAATGGTCTTGTGGTCTGGAATTTCACACATTCTTCATCACAAGATAATAGCCATTTACGTAAAGTAAACGAATCAGATTTGGTAGAAACCAAAGTGTTATTCTAGAACATATAATGCGGGTTCCAGTTGTACTTACTGTAAGTGAACCCACCAATTTTCCTTTCTTTTCTTTCCTTTTCTTTATTCCCTGCTCTTGACAAATGTTTTAGACAATACAGCAAAATTTGTGCATTGACATGCACTTCATTTGAATTGTAGCTCTATTTGTACGCTTCTGCTAAAATGTGTGTAATAGTTTGCCAACCTTTGGTGAGAGCATCTTTCAACATGCTTTTAGCAGTATATCATGTTTGATGCCATCACAAATTCAATACCTTCTGTCCTGAAATCTCAACATCATTCTTTCACAATTCATCACCAAGCTGTCCTTATCATAGCAGAACCTTGATTTTATTGCTTGAGAATCTATATTTTGGTTGACTATTTTTTGCAGTGCCAGCTAGAATAAGGAATCTAATTAGAACCTGGCTTACAGGATATTGTTGTTTGGGACAATATTGTTGAATGGATATGCAGGAGGAAGATATGCAGGGGTATCTTGAGGGATTAAATAAAGCGGTGATGTTCTCTCCTCTGGTTTGCTTTCCAAATTGAGAATGTCTCTACTAGTGTAGACAAGAAGATGAAACCATAGTTTAGCTTGCTTCAGGTTAAGGTCCAGACTGATGAAGGAAAGATGAGAAGGTGTAAAAAAAGAGATTATGGAGTACAAATTATTGAAGGCAATTGAGAACAGAAATACTCAAGAGAACACCATGCAAGATATGAATTGAGATCAATATAAACTCAATCTCAGCTTACATGGAAAAGTGTGGCTTGGACTTTTACAATATGACTTTGCAGGCAACACAAGAGGACGTATTTGAGGACAGGATTGAAAGTGGCAACTCTGTAAGTGATATTGAAAACATCCCACCAAATATCACCAATTTTCATTCAGGTAGTTTGAAATGGGGTAGGACTCATCTCTACTTGTCATTCATCTTGTTCATCAAATGAAACAAGGCATCTTCAAAGTGCACTTCAAACATGTGAGATGATAATTGTTGTCTCTTGCTGGACCATAAACTTGTCTTGTCTTCATCTTTCAGTATGACTAGCCTCAGCTAAGGAAGAACATGAACAAGGGATTGACACTTGATATCAGATTTCCGGATCCCTCAGTAATTTCTATTAAATTGTCACATTTTTATGAGTATTCTCTAGATGAATACCTGTGGACTCTGAGATTTGGTCCTTCAGTTCTCTTTGTCCTAACAAGTTCTTTCTATTTTTGTAGGTTGCTAATTGTCCAGTTATGTAGAATTTTCAAGTGTTGGTTCCATTGTTGAATTGCAGGATATGAAATCAAGAGCTGGATCTCCTAATAGTGGTAAATGTGCAGCACTTTGAATATAGATATATGCAGTTCCACATTGTGAAATCCATTGCCTCTAAATGCAAGCAATTAGTACATCAACTCTCTTAGAACAACCTAGACAATCACCCTGACTCTTGGGTAATATTGCCCACAAGAAATGTTTCTTACTGTCTTCTATGTTGAGCATCTCAGGACATGGTTCTACTTAATCAAAAGATATCTTGATTATAATCACTCAACCAGACATCAAAGCCTTTGTTTAGCTAGGCCATCTCATGAGATGGGCCAATCTTTTTGGGTATATTTTGCAGCATCAATGGATACCAAGGGGCACCAAGATGAGGGTGATGGTGATGGGTATGATGACAGTGATATAGGGGATGGGTATTCATCAACTGCTGGAGCAAGAGGTGGTGGAGGATATTTGCTGGGGTACAGTGAAAGCAACTCTGTGAAAAAGGAGATAGGTGGGGGGATGGGAGGAGGTGGAGATCGTATAAAGAAGGTGATTACTGTGGAAGCAGGTGGGAGTGGAGGAGCAAGACAAGGGTATGGACAAACAACAAGACAAGGGGATGTAGACAGAGTAGTAGGAGGTGCTAGTGGAGAAGTAATAGGGTGTGAAGATGGAGGAGGTGGAGGGTACAGAAGAGCAACAGGATATGGGGATGGAGACACAGTAGGAGGCTATGGAATAGGTAATAGTGGAGGAGGAGGAGGAGGAGGGTATGGAGGAGCAACAGGACAACAGGATGGAGACACAAGAGTTTATGGAATAGGTAGTAATGGGGGGAGAGCATATGGAACAACAACAGGACAACAGAATGGGAAGAGAGGAGTTTATGGAGTACATAGTAGTGTTGGAGGAGGAGGAGGGTGTGGAGCAGCAGCGGGACAATTAGATGGGGATGGAGGAGGTTGTGGTGATCATGGAGGATATAGGGCTATAAATGCATCAGAGACAGTCAAAAAATTCAAGGCAAAACCAGGCACTAGGAGCTGCACAGATAACAATGCAAGTGGGTACACTAGCTCAAGTGGTCATAGTGCAAGTGAATTCAGCAGTGGAGATGCAGACAATTTGTCAAGCTCTGGACAGTCTTCCATCTCTTCTGACATTGGTCCTTCAAGTGGAGATGAAAATCCAAGGCAAAGGCATATGTCTCCTTCTAAGAGCTCAAGGAATAACCGGAAGTCAAATTCCCTTTCAGGAAGGTCAATACTTTTGTTAGCAACAGATATTTCAGAACAAGAGTTGTCCAATGGAGATCAATATACAACAAGAAGCTTCGCTACACAAACGGACATTGTTCTGGTCAGCTTCTTTGTTGTAGTGAAATCAAATGGGTATTACCATATATATACATGGTTGAAATGAGTGGCTACAGAGGTGGAAAAATAGCAAACAAATCTCAAAATTTTCCTTCGAATGCTTGCTCAAAATAAAGATCTCCTTTGTAATAGCCCCAGTTGTGTGCCCAAGCTATTTATGCATTTATGATATGAAAATTGGTGATGGATTTAGTTGTGCCTAATCATGTCTTGATTTTATTTGACAAGGGAGCCAATATGGACTTTATGAATGAAGATGATGAAAATGACAATAGCCCTCATGGTCATGAAGGAAACCATAGTGAAGAGCTCAGAAAGATGCGAAAAAAGATGGTAAAAACTAAATGCCATATGAGTCAATTTTTGATCTCCCACTTAACAAGTATTAGCTCATAACATGTTTGTTGTGGAACTAAGACTTATATTTGTCGTTTGGTATGGGCCAGCTTAAGCAAATGAAGCAGCTACGGTTTTGGAGATCACGAAATTGGTTTTCACAACACCACATGTTAATTGACCGAAGCAACCCCAAAATTGCAGATACAACATCAGCTGATCATGCCAATGCCAAGGTCCTCCGGGGTGTTATGCCCTTTCCTAAGTTGGAACCTCCGCCTACCAAGCATGCATGTGTCATGGTGCCAAAGGAACACCAAACAACTCCACAGGCAGGCAGGCAGGCAAGAAACTTTCAGCTCCCTCAGCTCCAACTAGAGAGATTGCAGCAATCGGGTGCAGGCCAATCCTCTCAACAAACCTCAGTGAGGGGATTCCATTCAGCTCATCCAGATATGTATTCTAACACATCTCTGAAACTTCGTTTTAGTCAGTTTCTCATTTGCAGTAGTAGATCTCCTGTTCAAACACATCGTGCAGCTCATCTGCAGCAAAACATCAATAGGCGAACTTTGTACCCATCACCAAAAAAGAACATCAAGAAAGTTTTAAAGAGTGCAACCTCCTCACAACATTGATATGAATAAAGGGTTCACAGTGTGCATCTAGACTACATGGGCTTACAAGACTCTACGGGTAAATAACATTCAAATCTACATTTCTCGCTCTTTTTGGTACAGATTAGCTACATATAGTGGAGATCTTCTGTGAATTCATATAGTCATGAGACTTGCTAAGTAGTACCACCACCTACTTGCTAATTTTCTACATCATCCCCACATGCCATGGTGATTCTGTAGCTAGATGTAGCGAAGCAGCTGGGATTTTTCATAGCAAATTTACTAAGAGGTTTGGAGATGCTTTGAATTTTTGTTGTGGGTCTAAATGTGTAAAGTAGGAAAATCTTCCATCCCATCCAGTAGAGATCATCACAAATTTGAGGCCTAGACCTCTTACAACTTCCCAGGTCCTATCAAGTCTTTCATGGGGCCCTAGATTTCTTGGGTTCTCTCAACTTCCCTGATTATAGGTCTCCCTTGATCCTAGCTTCTTGGGTTCACCTAGCTTTTTCAGATCCTCAATTGGGCTCAATGTCTTGTAAAATGATTCAAAACAATATTTTTGTTAAATCTTCAAAAATTCCCAAAAATTCCTTGGATTGCAATATTTAATCAACTTGACCCACTGTTCTTTTTTCTTTTTCTTTTTTTCTTTTTTTAAAATTTTTTATTTTGTGATGTTGCTCAAGTGGTCATCATCCAATAAGTATATTTAGCCAAATTTGGCAATATTCGAAATATGAAAGTAGAAAATCTTAAGCATCCTTTCCACATTTTCTAAACAATTGTGGCAATCTTTGATTTTTTTCCCAAAATATATGGAATTTGAGATGGAATATTCTTTTTCCCAAAAAAAAAAGTTGCAAAATGGCAAAAATTTACCACCAAAGAAATCATGGACTTGATCATGATCATTTGTGATGTCAAGTTTAGAATTTGACACATTATGGAACATTGGCTTGGATGAATGTGCTCCTAGTTGATCATATTATGGATTATACTTTAGGTCATGGATGTAGTGGATTATTTAAAACCAGCTGAAGAAGCTCAATTTGCCCAACAATGATCTTGTTGTCCATTCCAACTATCAAAGTTTAACCTAGTGTCATGATCTCATTTTGTTTGCAACACATTGTTATGCTTCATTATGTTGGGCACTACCAAAAATGAATTTGTTTATTGTTTACATGTGTTTGGAAATGTTGTAAGGTTTAGGAATTCATAGAATGTGCATTTATAACATGTTTAATATTTAAGATTTAAAATGTTCGTTAATTGATTATTGTCATAAATTAAAGCTGATTTAGTTCAGAATGATTTTTTTGGGTGGGGGATCTTTAGAGTAATCCCTCTTGCACAAATATTAACATTTAACATCAAACAAAAAACCTCGAAATATTTCAACAAACATGTATCATGTTGTTGCATGACTTAATGGGCAAGATGAAATAAAACATTGAAGTTTTCCAAATGTTTCACATTCAAAAATTTCATTAGAAAGTCTGTTGGAATCTTTTGTAATGATATGCATGTGGATCGATTAATGATACTATCCGATGGTTGCCATTGATGTGAATGTGTTATAAACATGTTTGTTTATTTTGGATATTTTCACATGAGCTAAGATACAAATGTTGGTCATATTGTTGATTTTTGAAATGTCTTATGTAAATCATTTGCATAGCATTGGACATATGTTCATCCATCAGCCATTCAATGTTGTCTAATAACATGTATTTATGTGTATTTGGTAGTCCATATTTTTCTATCTCGTATGGATATATATTGAAATAATTGGCATCATGTGATTTATGATTTTCATGAAGTGGATTACTTATATTCTCATTATTGTGTGATATAAAGTGATCATTTGTTGATTGTGATCATGTGTCACACGTTTTAAATGTCATCAAATTTTTATTAACTTTATGTAAGGTGGATTTTTAAGGTCTTCATGTTATACAAAGGTTGGGATTATGAACCTTATTTCTAAAGAACCAATTTTGTTTTGATGTTCAATCTTCTTGATTTTTGTCGATGGATGATTTAACGACAGGTTAATTGACACCTTATTATGTTTAGGCTAATTGAACACCAAATATTATTAATGTAAGTTTGTATTATGATGAAAACAAACTAAGTAAAAAAAAAGTGATACAATGTTACCTCATTTGTTTCATTAATTTAAAACTTATTTATTGATTCAAATCATGGATAAAACATATGCAAAATGCATTTGAAAATGTTATTTAACTACAATCCTACATTTCTTTTTTTAACTTTGCAATGAATAAATAATCTTTAAATTTAATTTAAATATATAAAATTAAACAATTTAGACAAAAAGGTTTGAAACAACCAAATCAAATTATTTAATAGATATATATTCAAATTTAATTTACCCTTCATCTAAAATGGCCATTATCAAAAAAAATTGACTAAACTATTATTACTTTAGAAAATCCTATGTAAAAATTCTGAATGAAATTCATTAGTGGGATTATATAAATCTTAATAGATTGGATAAACACCAAGAAATTAAAATGAAAAAAATGGAGATTTGTCTTTAAATAAATGGTTGAATATAATAATAATGGAAAATGTAATGGCATGAACACATGAATAATGTAATTGTGATGGATAACAAGTTGGTGAAAATTAGGCCACATGAATTCACATTGAAAAGAAAAGGTCAAAGTAAGGATTGATGATATCATTGATTTTTTTAATGAATTAAAATGCAGATATTAATACATTATGAAAAAAAGAAGTGTTTTGCAATTGGCCTTGCAACTCATCATATATTTTACATTGTGAGTGTTATTAGACAAGTTGCATGAGTTGTAAAAGTACATATGGTGCAATTCATTGTAATTCAATTGCAAATCAATTACAATTTTGTCGAAACAACTCATTTTCAACTACTATGCAACTCCACTACAACTACGACAATAACATCATCCTAGTGTTATTAATTTTCATCCATTCATTCAAATTTCACACATGACACTATGAATATATTTTAAATTAATTTTTTTTTTTTGAAATATTGATTTCCATCGTCTATTATGATGGTTAAGATGGTTGGAATTATGACATGTGCATAATAAAAAAATTCCCCCAAGAATTATTAATTGAATTTTGAAAAAAAAATCAATAACTAAGTAGGTCAATACATAACCATTGGTAGGTAGGTTCATAGGTCCTAAGACCTACATACCTACACTACATACTTATACCTACCAACTTACATAGACCTAGGTAGAAAAATAGGATCTACTTACTTATATAAATAAACAAGTAAATAGGAAAATACAAGACTAGGTAAATTAAATAATAGTTATGTAAATATATTTTTTTAATTTTCTGTTTTGCCCTTAGGGTTCAGCTTTTTTGAATTCATCCCAAACTCACACGTGTATTTAAATATTTATACCTTCTTTATATAATTTGTGACATGGGATTCAAAAACAAAACAAATTTTGATTAAAACTTTTAGTTGTTTTTTGGTTGCAACTATAGAAATTTTATCCACATGTTTTATATGTGTTTTTCATTATTTAAATCATACAATTAAAAAAATAATTATTTGATACTTATATTTGTGAATTAATTATTCAATAATTAATTATCAAAATAATTTATCTTTTTTTATCTGAAATAATTATCTGAAAACTAAATTTCTGAATTAAATATCTCATAATTATTTTTTTAGATTTATTATTTGAATTAATTAGTTAGCTAGTTAGTTAATAAATTTAGATGATTAGTATCAGATAATTAATTATTTTAAATAAAAAAATAAATTTTAATTTGAAATAATCAGTTCTAATTCATCTATTTGTTTGTTAGTTACTTCAAATAAACTCAATTATTTTATTCTAGATAATTTATTATCAGATGATTAATTATCTAAATTCATATAATTAATCACTTATCATCTTTTTTTAATTATTTTTTATTTTAATTAACTAAATTCTAATTACCTGAATCAAACTGATTTATAATTCATATTAATAATTAATTAGTTTGTTTAAATTAATTAGCTCATAATAATTAAGTAAATTAAATATTTGGGTAAAAAAAACATCAGGGTATAAAAAGCATATCCATGTATACACTTGAATTCAAATTTTCACATAATGATCAAATTTTATTAATTCCTTTAAAAAGTAAAATCAACATACACATAGCAAAAAAGAGTACATAACCCAATAAGTAATCACCTTCTAAAAATGTGGTAAAGGAATTATTTTGTAAAGATTTGTGATGCTTTTGGGTTTGTTTCCCAATATTGTTTTGTTTGTATGTGATCCTTTTCCCAATATTGTGTGGGTTTTGCCACATTATTGATTTAAATGTGGTAAAATGTGGAAAAGGAATTGGATTTTGGCAGAACAGAAAAAATTGGCCTTCCCAATTCCCTAAACCCTAAATCCATGATTTTTGGATCCCAGTAGAATACAAAGTACATACCCAGGGGGCACATACCCCCCTTAGACCCAATTTGCCTTTGAGTAGCAAATTTCCATGGTTGTAGCCTTTCTTTGAGCGTCTAGATTCTTCTTCTATGCTAGGTACCCAAGTTGGTTGGGTAGGTAAGGTAGTAAGTAACTAGTAACCCATGGGCATCCCTAATACAAGGAAGGGTGGTTGCCTACCAGCTTCAATGAATCATCCATCATCTTTGGAATTTGTAATCGATTGAAAAGTAATTTGATTGGATTAAAATGGATGACAGACAAACTATGAAACCATCAATTTTGGTGGTAAACTGAGTTTCATCCTGTGAAACCATCAATTTTGGTGGTAAACTAAGTTTCATCCTGTGAAACCATCAATTTTGGTGGTAAACTGAGTTTCATCCTGTGA
>Ga0116228_10003065_pt1 | contig 14633 bp, 11 predicted proteins | sample S1TSphfallax_2_FD_89694 | JGI IMG/M metagenome (GOLD analysis project Ga0116228, IMG submission 89694) | Host-associated microbial communities from peat moss isolated from Minnesota, USA - S1T2_Fc - Sphagnum fallax MG | ecosystem: Host-associated > Plants > Peat moss > Unclassified | place...
ACTGGATTCGTCTTTGGAAACCCTGAATATCTTCGCTACAACGCCACCTCGACGACGAGTCCGCTGCGGATCGCGGTAGCTCTCGGTCACCGAATTTTCCATCTCTCGGCGCACATGAATATGTTTGTTCCCGTACTTTGTACTGCAGCCGCATGGATGCTTCCGGTGCGCACTGTGACTGAGACGAATGACTTTTCACCGATCGACCGCAGCCTCCTTCAGCGTCTCTGGACGATCATCGTGGTCAACGCTTTATTCTTCTCCGTCGTCGGAGGGGCGCTGCTGACACGCTACCTGTTGCCGCTCTATCCGCTGGTCCTGCTGCTCTGCTTGCACGCCTGGCACAGACGGGTAAAAGGATGGGGTCTGCTCTTTCTTCTCAGCGCTGCAGGATTCGCGCTCGGCATCGTCATCAACCCGCCGTACCGGTTCTCCCCGGAAGACAATATCAGCTACCGGGACATGGTCCTGCTGCAGCAACAGGCGATTCATCAGATCACGAAAGCGTATCCGGCAGCGACGATCTTGACGGCATGGCCGGCCACGGACGAACTGGAAAAACCTGAACTTGGCTATGTGCGCCAGTCGCACCCCGTGGTTGCCATCAATGACTTCAGCTACAAGAGCATCGAGCGCGCCGGCCAATCAGACCTTGACTACACCGTTGCCTTGGTTTTTAGCACCAAGTACGATCCACCGGCGCTGCCCTTCGATCTGGGAGATACGAATCGGGCGCTCGATGAACGGTTCTTCAATGGGCATCAGGACCTCTCTCCGGATGCGATTGCCCGGCTGCTCGGCGGCAGGGTCGTCTGGCAGAATGCACGCAACGGCCAGTGGGCCGCAGTCCTGCATTTCGACAGGCCGCAATTGGCGTCCGTTACACACTAGACGCCACTGCCAAAGTGGCATCCCGACTTTGAATGGGCCGACTATAATCAGGCTGTCGTGAGAAGCCGCCCGCAACACGGAAGGTCCGACAGTCCTCACGGCGACGCGTGGCGCAAATGTCTCGTGCGGATCGCAATCCTCCTGGCGTTCATTGCGGCAAAAGGCTTTGCAGCGAATGCTCAGAACGCGACTTCTGCAGCCGATGCCGGCATAGCGCCCTCCGCCATGGAGCATCGTCTGCTGCTGGTCCTTCCGTATGAGAACAAGACGGGACAGGCGAACCTCGACTGGATCGGCGAAGCCGTCCCGGAAATCCTGAACCAGAGACTCGCGGCCGCTGGCTTTCTGCCCATCAGTCGCATCGATCGTCAATATGCGCTGACGCACCTTGGCCTTCCGGCAAATTTTCGACCATCCCGCGCTACGGCGATCCTGATTGCGCAGACGCTGGACGCAGATTACGTCCTGATTGGCAACTACACCCTCCAAGGGCAGCGTTTCACCACGAGCACGCAGATCCTCGACGTGAGCACACTCCGCCTGGGCCAACCTTTGCAGCAGGAAGCGGACATGACGCGGTTGCTGGAGGTGCTGAACAGTACAGCGTGGCGCGTGGCGCGGGCGCTCGACCCGCAATACAGCGTGTCGGAGAGCACGTTCGTTGCCGCGGGGGGCAACCTGCGGCTCGATGGCTTTGAAAACTACATCCGCGGTCTCGTCGACCCGAATGCCGCCGATCGCATCCGGCACCTGAAGGACGCGGTAGAGATGAACCCGAAGTACAGCTCCGCATGGCTGGCCCTCGGATTGGCCTACTTTGGCGATCAACAGTACGACCTTGCTGCGACAGCTCTCGGCCATCTCCCGAAGAGCGACCCGAATGCGCTACTGGGGGAGTTCTATCGCGGACTCGCTTTCTTCTATACAGGCAATTATGCCAAGGCAGAAGATGCCTTTGGCTTCATCGCCGGCCAATTGCCACTGTCAGAGGTACTTAATAACCAGGGCGTCGCCTTGAGCAGGCGAGGGCAGGATGGCTCATCGTTTTTTCGGCGCGCCATCGCCAATGATGCTGGTGACCCGGACTACGATTTCAATCTGGCCGTTTCTCTCAACCGCAAAGGCGACCATCCGGGCGCGCTGGCCGCGATCAACGAAGCCCTCAAGCTGAGACCTCAGGATTCTGAAGCGCAATCCTTTGCTGCGCGAATCAAGGGTCAATCACAAGCCAATGCGGCTCCTTCCTCGACATTCACGGCTCCTCCGCTCAATTCCGCACTCGCCTCCACAGACCCCAATGCAGGCAGCGGCCCGCTGGAGCGGATCAAGCGCACCTTCAATGACGCATCGTTTCGCCAGGCCGCATTCGCCATCGAGCAGATGCAGTCGTTGCGACTGGAGGCGATGCCGCCTGCCGCTCACGCCGCCGAGTTGACCCATGAAGGTGAACGCTACCTGAGCGAGGGCCTGCTGCTGGAAGCGGAACGCGAGTTCCAGGCTGCCCTGGCGCTGGATAACCAGAACGCAGCAGCTCATGCCGGGCTGGCAGAAGTGCGCGAGCGGGACGGAGACGATCAGGCTGCGCGACGCGAGGCCGAAGCTTCGATCAAGCTGAAACCAAGCTCGCCCGCCTATCTGGTGCTGGCGCAGATCGACCTGGCGGAGAGCCAGACAGGTGCAGCCGCAACGGAGGTCCAGCAGGCCCTTACGCTCGATCCTGCGAATGCGACGGCGCGCTCCTTGAAGCAGACCATTCAGAATCGGGAGCAGAAGTCGCAATGAATCGGCGGCGATTCGCGAGTTTCCTCGTCGCGGTTTTGCTGGTCATGAGCGGCCACGCCCTCGCCGACTCCTCGCCGCGGGTGATCGTCCTGCATCTGCGCGATACCATCCAGCCCGTGAGCGAAGGCTACGTGGCCCGCGGACTGGACCGGGCAGCCGCTGAGCATGCCTCCGCAGTCGTCATCGAATTGGATACTCCCGGCGGTCTGCTGACGTCTATGCGCGCCATAGCCAGAAATATCCTCGAGTCTCCCGTGCCGGTGATCGTGTGGGTGGGTCCAACAAGTGCGCGCGCCGGGTCCGCAGGTTTCTTTCTTCTCGAGGCTGCTGATATCGCTGCCATGGCGCCCGGCACCAATGCCGGCGCCGCCCACCCGGTGGTGGAAGGCGTAAAGCTGGACGACACGATGAAAATGAAACTGGAGAATGACACGGCAGCCTTTCTCCGGTCGTATACCACGCAGCGCGGCCGCAATCCTGCCGCGGCAGAAGATGCCGTTCGACAATCGAAGTCCTATACGGAGAAAGAAGCCAAAGAACTCGGCCTGATCGATGTGATTGCGCCCGATATCCCGAGCCTGTTGAATGCTGTCGATGGCCGTACCGTGACCCGCTTCGATGGCAGCAGAGTGATACTGCACACGCATTCGGCCTTCCTGGAGAATGTCGACCCTACGGTCCGCGAGCGCGTACTGGATCGCCTGATGGACCCCAACCTTGCCGTGCTGGTCCTCGTGCTCGGGGGCCTGCTGATTTATATCGAGTTCAACGCGCCCGGCACCATCATCCCCGGTGCCCTCGGAACACTGCTCGTATTACTGTCTCTTTTTGCTCTTAATCTGCTGCCCCTGCACTATGCCTCGGGGCTGTTGTTGATCGTCGCCTTCGCCTTGATGCTGCTGGAGGCAAAATTTCCCAGCCATGGCGTGTTGGCGATTGCCGGGATTTTCTGCCTCGTCCTCGGCTTGCTGACGCTGGTCAATGGGCCCATCCCGGAGATGCGGGTGCATTTATCCACGGCGCTGGCCACGGGCATCGGCTTCGGGCTGATCACGCTTTGGCTGGTGCGCATCGCACTGATTGCGCGGCGTAACAAGACGTTGGTGGGAACGGATAGGCTCGTCGGCCAGACGGCAATTGCCAGCGACGCGATCCACCTGGAAGGCCAGATTTTCATCCATGGTGAATGGTGGAAGGCGCAGAGCAGCGCACCGATCGACAAAGGTGAATCTGTACGCGTGACTGCGCGCAAAGGGCTGCTTTTGTTGGTCGAGCCAATGAAATGATGCAAGCCGACTGACACTTTTGTGCCAGTAATCAGTCGAAAGTGCTCTAATGGGCTGCGGTAAAATTTAGCTCAGGAGCCTTCCCATTATGGGTTTCCCAGTCCTCATCGTCGTCCTCATCATCGTCCTTTACGTGGTGAGTTCGATCAAGATTCTGCGCGAATACGAGCGCGGCGTCATCTTCCGGCTGGGTCGGGTCCTTCCGACCCCGAAGGGTCCCGGACTGTTCTTAGTGTTTCGTCCGTTCGATCAGATCGTGCGTGTTTCATTGCGCCAGGAAGTGTTAGAAGTGCCACCGCAGGATGTTATCTCGCGCGATAACGTCACGCTGAAGGTAAATGCCGTAATTACGCTGCGCGTCATCGATCCGCTTCGCGCTGTGATTGAGGTCACGAATTATGTGTATCAGACGTCGCAGTTCGCACAGACAACTTTGCGGTCGGTGCTGGGTGAGGTAGAGCTCGATGGCCTGCTGTCGCATCGCGAGACGCTCAACCAGCGTATTCAAACGATCATCGATGCGCGCACGGAGCCGTGGGGCGTGAAGGTTGTCAGCGTTGAGGTCAAACAAGTCGATCTGCCTGAATCCATGCTGCGCGCCATGGCAAAACAGGCAGAAGCAGAACGCGAGAAGCGTTCGAAGATTATCAACTCGGAGGGCGAGTTTGCCTCCGCGCAAAAGCTGGCTGATTCTGCTGCCCTGCTCGCCACTGAGCCGATGGCATTGCAGCTTCGCTACTTACAGACGTTGACCGATATTGCCACAGAGAAGAACAGCACCATCGTCTTTCCGATTCCCATGGAGATGATGTCGCTGTTCAACAAGGTGGCCGCGAATATAAGTTCGCCGGCAGTCGAGAAGAAGCCGGCAAGTGAGGGCTGAGGATGAGCGCTGCGTTCGCTGGATCAGATTTTGGGGATGAACAGGAATCGCAGCTGACGCTGGGGACCACCTCTTTGCTCAGCATCTTCTTTGGGCTGGTGATGGTCTGCGGCGTCTTTTTTGGGCTCGGTTACTCGGTTGGACGCCGCGGCTTTGCGCAGGCAGCGAACTTGGGGAAAGCATCGACGCCGGTACCTGCAAAGTCGATTGCTCCCGCACCGCCGGCCGGGGCTGGAGTGCCGGTATTGAATGCCCAGGTAAAACCGCCTGCTCCGCCTCCATCAGCTTCACCAAAGCAGAAAGTCGCCGGCGCATCGCCGGCCGTCACCCCTGTTTCCACGCGGCCGGCAGCGCAGACGGCAGCGGTCAAATCGACAACCGCAGCGCCGGTTCTAACGGCTGAGAGCAAAGCGCCTGTCCCGGTGTCAACGTTGCTCGAGAAGAAGCAGTTCCTGCCCAAGCCGAGTGCAATCCATCCGGTGCTGGTGCAGCCGCATACCAACCTGCCGTATGTGGCAGGCGTCTCCATGCCGCCGAACCCGTATCAAAGCGCGCCGGCCCCGTGGCACTGGACGCCACCGTTCGATGTCCATCACGATAACCCCGTGCATGCAAAACCAGTGCGCCTGCGTACGCCCCGGCTCCTCGTCGCAAATGCCAATGCAGGGTCAGGCGACGCCGCTCTCATTGAGACAAAAGCATTGCCCAGCACGCACACTGCGCTGACCGTACATATCGCTGCTCTCTCGCGCGAGGATGACGCCCAGGTACTCGCCGATGCGCTGCGCAAGCGCGGCTTCATCGCCTCCATTCATAACGAGACGGACGACTCGCTCTACCATGTCGAGGTTGGCCCTTTTGAGCGGCGGACCGCTCTGGCCACGCAGCAGAGACTGATTGCGAAGGGCTACAACGCTGTCCTGAAGTAGCGTCGCGCTAGCTTTGCCGCAATCGCGCCGGCAGCTTTTCGTAAATTCCACCGAAGCCGCCATTGGACAGGATTGCGACCACATCGCCCGAGGCTAATCTGGGCGCGATCGTTACGACAATCGCATCTGCATCTGCGCACAGTTCTGCTGGTCGGCCCTTCTCACGAATCCGCTCCACAATGGCCTCGGGATGCAAGCGTTCCGCAACGGGAATGTTCTCCTGTTTGAAGACACCCGCCAGGACCACCTGGTCGGCGAGCATAAGCGCCTCAATTAATTCATTCTCAAAAACATTGCGGCGCAGCGTGTTCGAACGTGGCTCCAGCACTGCCCAGAGCCGGGCTTGGGGATAAGCTGCCCGCAGGGCCCTGAGCGTTTCGCGGATCGCCGTCGGATGATGGGCAAAATCATCAATGACCGTGATACCGTTCACGACCGCGCGGACTTCAAGACGCCGCTTGACACTCTTAAACGTGGCGAGTGCTTCAGCGATGGCCGCAGCGGGAACGCCTTGCCCCGCTGCCAGCGCCGCGGCAGCCGTAGCATTCAGCGCATTGTGTTCCCCGGCCATCGGCAGCAGCAGTTCCATCAATGGATACCCGTCTCGGTGGACCTTCCAGCGGGTCCCCTCGGATCCATGATGCAGATCGCTGATGCGCCAGGTTGAATCTGCTTCAAAGCCATAGCGCTCAACCCTGCAAAGAGCTTTGGCAATCACTTCGGTTACATTATGACTCCCATCGTACGCGACCAGCCGTCCGCGACGCGGCACCAGGTTCACCAGACGCTTGAATGCTGTCTTGACGGCGTCAAGATCGCGGTAAATATCTGCGTGGTCGAATTCAACATGCGTCAGGATGGCCGCATCGGGGAAGTAGTGCATGAACTTCGGCCCTTTGTCGAAGAACGCTGTATCGTATTCGTCGCCTTCAAGGATGAATGTCCGGCTGTCGCGTAAGTGAAAGCTAGTGCCGAAGTTCTCAGCGACCCCACCGATGAGAAATGAAGGCAGAAAGCGGCTGTCTTTTCTGGCCGCCACTTCGTAGATCCATGCCAGCATGCTCGTCGTCGTCGTCTTGCCGTGAGTGCCTGCAACCACCAGCGACTCCCGTCCGCGCAGAAATTCCTCGTGGATGGTTGCTGCCATTGAAGAGAAAGGGATGCGCTGATCGAGAACATATTCCAGCTCAACATTGCCGCGGGAGAGCGCATTGCCGACAATGACAAGATCGGGCTGCGGGTCGAGGTTCGCTTCTGAATAGGGCTCACGGACGGGGATTTTCAGTGATTCCAGCAAGTCCGACATCGGTGGATACGCCGCGGCATCGGAGCCCGTCACGGTGTGGCCCCGCAGTTGAAGCAGGCCCGCAAGCGAAGCCATCGCAGTCCCGCAGATGCCTATCAGGTGGATATGTCTGGAGTTTGCTGCTGTTGTCGTCAATGGCTGGGTCAACGTCTTCTCATCTACTTTCTCTGTTGTGTTGCGGATGCAAGAAATCGTAGTGAGGGCGCGCCCGTCAAATCAAGCTCAGCCTCGATTCCAAACGTGAGGGTGACGTTCGAGTGGGAAACATGACCGGACCGCAGGCCAATCGCGATAGGCCCGGTAAAGTCGCTTAGGACGGTAAGAATCACTTCTTCCAGCAGCGACGGACTTGCGCCGGGTGAGACGCATTCCAGCATTTCCCCAAAAATAATCCCTCGCACACCATCCAGCTTTCCTGCGAGGATCAACTGCCGCAGCATACGGTCGATCTGGTACGGCTTGGCCGCGACATCTTCAAGAAAAAGCAGCTTATCTTCTGTCTGGACTGCGTACGGTGTGCCCAGCGAAGCAGTGAGAATGCTCAGGCAGCCGCCATAGAGCACTCCCTTTGTTGTGCCGCCCTTGAGCACACGCAGGCCCTCCGCCGCACCGGTCTCATAAGGAGTACCGTGCAGCGACGCCAAAAAGCTGGGAACGTGCACGCCATCCCTCACCGCAAAATCCGCGGTCACCATGGGTCCGTGGAACGCCGGCAGACCAGTCTGGTCGAGCAGCCACGCTTGCAGGTTCGTCATATCGCTATACGCAAAGAGCGGCTTCGGATGCCTTGCAATCAGGTCGAGGTCGAGGCCGGCCAGCAGGTAATTCGATCCGTAACCTCCACGAGTGCATACGATGGCTTCAATCTCAGGATCGCTGAACGCAGCGTGCAGGTCATGCAGGCGCTCGGCGGCTGTCCCGGCAAAATAAGGCCGTGTCTTGGCCGACGTGTGGTCCGAGAGAACGGGGACATATCCAAGCGATTTCATGGCGTCCACACCGATCGGCAAAAGCTCCGGCTTGAAGCTGCTTGCCAGCGAAACGACGGCTATTCGAGCGCCTGCCTTCAGCGCTGGTGGCTTCAACAGCTTCGCCGTCGTCAATCGCGTACCTCGTCAAGGTCCAGGAACGCTTGTCCCGTGGCAATCAGTTCCGCGGGCCCGGTGAGGAAGATTTCTGCATTACCGCCGTCCCATTGGACCTGCTGCGCTCCTCCGGGCGCGATCACCTGCAATGGACTAAGGCAGCCGTGGACGTCGATGGCCGCGGATGCGCTCGCGCAGGTCCCCGTTCCTGAAGAAGTCGTTGGGCCAACGCCGCGTTCGAAAATGCGAATCTCTATCTCGTGGTGATCGTTGATGCGCAGGAATTCAACATTCGTCTGGCCCGGGAAGTCGGGGTGAACGCAAATCTCGTTTCCGACGCTCTCCCAGGTGCGTTCGCCCACAGCAAAGCTTGCGTCCTGCGTGCGGACCACGAAATGAGGATTGCCCGTATTCACGATTGTGCCGCTTACTAATAAACCATCGCGGAGTCGCACAGAACTATCCTCAATCCGTGGGATGCCCATGCCGCTCACGACTTCAAAACGTCTGCCATTGGCGGATACGACGGTACACGCGCGCCAGCCCGCGTCCGTGTGGATACGCAGCATCGCGCCAGCGCCAAGACCGCGCTGATGGGCCATCCATGCCGCCACGCAGCGGGTACCGTTGCCGGAGATTTCGGCGACCGAGCCATCCGCGTTGTAGAGAGCGATGCGGCCTTCGGTGTCGCTCTGCCAGTGAAAAAACTCGACGCCGTCCGCGCCGATGCCAGTATTGCGGTCGCACAGCTGCCTTGCGATGGTTGCACGCGCAGAAGTTACGACCTGGGTTTCATCCACGATCAGGAAGTCATTCCCGCAGGCGTGGGCTTTTGCAAAATCAATCACGAGTCATGTCCTGCATTAGCGAGCTTCGAACGGTAAATGCGCGCACAACCCTGGTCCAGTCCGCAGGTCACGCTTAACAATTCCAGGTCGTCCGGATGCTGTCGGATGGCATCTGTCACGGCATCGCCGTCGATAGCGATGACCCAGGGGGCGGCAGCGGCCGGCTCCTGCATGGCCTTCTGCCAAAGCAGCCAGTCGCCTTCGTTCACGGTATCTTTCAAAGGTACGCCTGCCTGCTGCAACGCGCCCACGTGGGCAGAGGTGTACATCAGAATGCGCTCGCCCGGGGGAATGTCCGCCAGCTTGATCGCGAGCGCATGCTCAAACGGGATGCGGGAGCGCGCGTTGGCAAGTGCCTCCTGAAATACGAGCGGCTTTGCACGAAACAGGATTCCTGTGTTCGCAAGGATAAGAAGCGATGCGATCAGCGGAGACCATTTGTCGATCTGCGGTCGAAGCCGACTCAGCGCCGCGACGGCAAAGGCGAGGAACAACGCAAACGCCGGCAGCATTTCCATGCCGTAGCGTGTGTTGTACCAGGAAAACGGTGTCCAGATAGGAATGAAGATGGGGACGTAGCCGTAGGCAACTGAGTAAGCGTAGAACGGAAGAGGCAGCCACAGGAGCAGGCTGATCCAGCCGGAGCGCGGTGTACGAATGGCAAGACAGCTTCCGGCGACGGTAATGAGCACAAGCAGGCGGGCGCACCAGGGCCACACTGCTCCGAGTTCCGCCGCTTTCAGGAAATAGAGCGCAGCGACGCGCATATTGTGGAAGCCGGGATATGGCGACGAGCCAGGCTTGGTTGTGCGCTCGGCAATCGCCTTCGCCGAATACGGGCCGCGAAGGAAGTCCAGTGGGTCGTGAAACTGCTTCGCGTTGTAGGCCATCCAGAGGAGCGGGGCTGTCAGCAGCATCGCAGTGAGAAGCAGCCATGCTCCCGTCCGCTCATCTTTCAGGTCCCACTTGTTGAAGATCAGGAAACTCGCAATCGCCCATGCCGCAGCAGCGTATATCCATCCGTCATAGCGGGTAAAGACCGCTGCCACCAGAACGCCCCCAAGGTAGACCTGGAGGCGCGCAGAGCGATCTGCTGCATCCGAATGAATGCTCTCTGAAAGCTCTCCAAGCAGGACCGCAGACCAGATCATCTCCGCGAGGAACAATGGTTCAGTCATCGCGGTAGTCGAGAAATAGAGCAACCCTGGATTCAGCCCGTAGAACATTGCCGCGAGCGCAGCGAACTTTGCATCCATCCAGTTCCGCGCAAGCCGAAAGATGCCGATGCATCCGGCAACGTAACTGACCATGGACGGCGCCGCGCCCGCCATGCCGTTCTGCCACCACGCCATTTTCTGGACGAAGGGAATGAGCAACAAGTGCGGCAATGGGAGCCAGACGGAGCCGAGCTGACGGAAGCCGGGATTGAGTGAATCGAACACCCGCCGTGCGATGTGCAGATGCGCGACGGCATCTCCATAAAGAAGCAGATAACCATGGCCTGCGTAGTAAATCAGCGCTGCCATCGTAAGCACCATGGCGGCCAATCGCACGATGCTGCGCTCCTGACTCAGTTTGGTCTGTTGTGCCGCCTGGGCGGCGCGGGCGTCGAGAACAACCACGGGGGTTGTGCGCGCCGCACTGGGTAACGCCTTACTCAAGGTGAGACAACTCCTCGAAGATAGCGAATCGGGCGTCGATTTCGTCGCGGGTCAGCGACTGGATGCGTTCCGTGCCGAAGCGCTCTACGGCAAAAGAGCCCATCACCCCGCCGTAAAACATCGCCCGCTTCACGACTGCCGGCGTCATCTCGCCCTGGGATGCAATGTAACCAAAGAAACCGCCGGCGAACGAGTCACCGGCGCCCGTGGGGTCAACGACTGTCTCCAGCGGAAGTGCCGGCGCCCGGAATGGATGGACCCGCCGCTTTCCACCAAACACGTTTTCAGAAAAAAACGCGGTTGCTCCATACTCGCCATGCTTGATGACCAGCGTCTTCGGTCCCAGTTCATGAATTTTCTTTGCAGCGGCGACCAGATTGGTGTCGTGCGCCAGCAGCTTGGCTTCGCCATCGTTGATGAGCAAGCCGTCCAGGTGCTTCAGCACTTTCAGAAGATTTTCGGTATGGCCCGTAATCCAGTAGTTCATGGTGTCGCCGAAGGCGAGTCTCACTTTCGGCATCTGGGCACGCACATTGGCCTGCAGAACGGGATCGATATTCGCGAGAAAGAGGAACTCACTGTCCTCATAGGCCGAAGGTATCTTCGGGGAAAATGTCTCGAAGACATTCAATTCCGTATTGAGTGTCTCTGCGTCGTTGAGGCTTTTAACGTAGGAACCGCTCCAGTGAAAGCTCTTGCCGGGCAGATGTTCGATGCCGCGGGTATCGATCCTGCGGCGCGTCAGCACTGCTTCGTGCTCCGCAGTAAAATCTTCGCCTACCACTGCAATGACGCGGACATCCGTGAAGAAGCTTGCCGCCAACGCAAAGTGCGTGGCCGCTCCGCCGAGGCAGCGCTCGCGTTTTCCATGCGGCGTTTCAATGCTGTCGAAAGCGACACTTCCGACTACCAAAATCGACATAAATTGCCCGTTTTCTTTCCGTTTTCGACGTTATTTCGACTGTGAGAAGTTAGGAGATGTATTTTCCAAGGATCAGGGCCAGCCTTGCTTTGGCCGCGTCTGGAATTGCCTCCTGGCTGGTCATAACAGCATATCTCAGAGCATTTGCGCACCCGCAGGTTCGTGCACTCGGCATGGCCCTGACTGCTTCGCGAACAACCTTCGCCGCGTTCCCGGCGTTCTGGTGCATCACGGCCACGATCTGTTCGACGGTCACGTCGTCATGGCCTTCGTGCCAGCAATCGTAATCGGTGACCATCGCCATGGTCGCGTAACAGATTTCGGCCTCGCGAGCCAGCTTGGCTTCCTGCAGGTTCGTCATACCGATCACGTCAGCGCCCCAGCTGCGATAAAGATTGGATTCCGCCCGGGTTGAAAACTGCGGGCCCTCGATGCAGATATAGGTACCGCTGCTCTTGCCGACGACGCCCACCGTTTGGCAAGCATCAGCAATGGCACTGGCGACGATTGCGCAGACCGGATCGCCAAAGGCAACGTGCCCCACGATACCGTCGCCGAAGAACGTAGCGTTCCGCGCAAACGTTCGATCGATGAACTGGTCGGGGACGACGAAGTCGGTTGGCTTGTGTTCCTCCTTCAGCGAGCCGACAGCCGAAACGGAGACAATCCGTTCTACCCCGAGCTTCTTCATCGCGTAAATGTTCGCGCGAAAATTCAACTCGGACGGCAGGATGCGATGGCCGCGGCCATGGCGGGCGAGGAACGCGACGCGCCGGCCTTCGAGTGAGCCGAGAATCAATGCATCCGATGGTGGCCCAAAAGGGGTTTCTACGAAGTGTTCCTGGACTTCGGTAAGGCCGGGCATGGAATAAAGCCCGCTGCCGCCGATGATGCCAATTTCTGCCTGCAATCGAGTGCTGCTCCCTTTCCGCTCAAGGCGCAAAATGTGAGTATAAACGGAGCGGCAGGGCGGCGCGCATCAGCCCGTAGTCTGCAAAATAATGAGTAAAGCCGGCAGCCAGCTCATCCCCCGACTGCGAGATGCCAGCGTTTTCCTGGTCGCCGTTCAACTGGGCCCCGAGAAGCACCAATTTCAGTTTACGCGCCAGGTCGAGGTCGAAACTCTCGCTGACGAATACCTGTTTCCCTATGCGTGCTATCAGGACAGGCCCCTCTTCCGTATCGAAGACCTGCTCATGCACTTCGGTCACCTGCGCGTCGTTTGGCTTAACGAATGAATATTTCTTATTCAACGAATTTGCGTAGAGGGCGACGAACTGCTCGGCAGCACTTTCCGTCTTCCACTGCGACAAATAGAAAATAGCCACCGATGCCGTCGATGCCTTTTGCTCCGCCGTCTTCGCGTGCTTGCTTTGCGCAGCGTAGTAAATGCCGCCATCCCACTGGCCCGCCATGGCAGAGCCAACAGACTTGCCGCCGAATAGCTCTGTGAGCATGCGAACGTCGAGTTCTCCCATGACGCCGATGTCATACGGTTCGTAGTCCGCGTCGATGAGCGGATGGATATCGGGCATCTGCAGTAGTGTCCCGGTCTTCCCTTTCTCATAGGCGTGCGGATTCATGATTTCGAAGCTGCTGGATGGGGGACGGTCAAGGGCGCCGGCAAAAGCTGCCTGCGTGCCCTTGTCTTGCAGCAGGACCTGCTCGAAGTTCAGACCCTCCCGATACGGAAACAGCAGCGATTGCTGTAACAACAGCGGCGCACGCGCGAGAACTGGCGAATCGGCAGCAGAGGGAGTTTCGCTGTTTTCATCGTTCGCCATAATGTTGGGAATTGTGCGAAGAGTTGCGCCCTTGTCGCGCAGACCCCAATCAATAAAGACAGCCATCGCCTGCCCTTCGGCCACGGCATCGCGCGCTGTGTCGGTTTCATCCGTCGCAAGGTGCTTCTGGTCACTGTCCAGAGTGCGCGAGATACCCTCGACACTCTGGTCGCTCCATTTGTCGAGATCGACATGCTGGTCCTGCAGTGCGTGGGTCAGCTCATGCGCCAGGACGGGTTTCTGTTCATCCGGGGCAATCCAGTCCAGCAGATTGACGGTCTTGGTTTTGCTGTCATAGTAGCCGGCAATCTGCTCCTTGAGCAGGCTCACCAGAAAGGGCTGGAGTTGGAAGTCCCGATCGAGAAGGCCAAACTTCTTGAGGACAATCTCGGAGCGCTCTACGCGCTGCGTGTCCTTGTCCTCCTTCATTTTGTCGGTGATGTAATGTTCCACTTCATCGCGGGTGGTGAGGCGACGCTTCACGCTGTGTTTCGAAGCAAGCCCACTGTCCTGGCTGGCAAACCTTGTAATTTCGTCTACGGAACGGAAGAGGTCTTTCGCTTGCTCGGGCGTAATATGCGTTTCTTTTGCAGGCGGGGCAGTTGTGGACGCTGCACGATTGCTGGTCTGCGCTGACGTGAGTGCGGATGTCAGCGTGACCAGGAGAAAGCTGACTGCGGTCCGTCGAAACTTCATCCTGCGTAAAACTACTCGATCCATGCATTTCCCTTCACTACGCACTACCACGCACTCCGACGCTGGCAGCAAGCCTGCGTCTGTATGCAAGGCTATAATCGAAGCAGTGTTTCTGCTATGAGCGATGCTGCAAAAATAGACGTTTCAGCGACGCTGACGACTCCTGAGCCGATCGTCTATTCTTTGACGACACCCACACCACTTGCTTCTGCGCTCGGTTCCGATCCGCTGGCCGGGATGGCCGGTCGGCTCACAGCTGCCCGCTTTCATCCGCTTGAAACGGAGTTGGCTGGTCTTCTGCACGCATGTGGAGTTTTCGATCTGGGATGGCGCGCGTGCATCGCCGTTCGCGGCGAAGACCGATTGCGCTGGCTGAGCGGAATGGTCACGAATGCAGTTCAGCAACTGGAAGTGCAGGAGGGGAATTACAGCTTCTTTCTTAATGCCCAGGGACGCATTCAAGGGGATGCCTTTGTCCTGCGCGACGAAAATGTACTGCTGCTGGACACGACTGCGGACCAGGTCCAACCGCTGATGGAGCATCTCGATCACTTCATCAT
>Ga0116228_10003068_pt1 | contig 14625 bp, 9 predicted proteins | sample S1TSphfallax_2_FD_89694 | JGI IMG/M metagenome (GOLD analysis project Ga0116228, IMG submission 89694) | Host-associated microbial communities from peat moss isolated from Minnesota, USA - S1T2_Fc - Sphagnum fallax MG | ecosystem: Host-associated > Plants > Peat moss > Unclassified | place: USA...
CACACATACACATACACATACATACATACATACATACACATACATACACTTTTGCAATTCAGGAAAAGGCAAAATGCTTGCTATTCCTATCCCATGGAATCTGGGTACCATCCCCAAATAGCCTCTGACCCAAAGAGAAGAAAGTTCTGCAGCAGCAACCCTGTTGAAGAAAGCTCTGGAGCAGTAACCCTGTTGAAGAGTTGCACTCTCTCCTAACTGACTGTACAAGAGGGAGTGTCATTTTTGCACAGAACCCCTGCCCCAACTCTTCCTCCCATTGCAGAGTACCTAGTCACACAAGACCTTGCCTTCCTTCCTGTTGTGAGACCAAATGTTGGAAACCTTTGAAAACTGGAAGAAGTTTTGCATTCTTCTTCCTACCTATAACAAGGGAGTTGTGTCACACTGTGGCCTTGCCATTTACATTATTAAAAAGTGTCTTAAGGCAAAAGAAGAATTATGGAAACTCAAATATTTCAGCATGCAAATATAGAATCTTCAAAACAATCCTCTAAAAACAAACCCAAAATCCTTCAAGATTTAATTATAACTCTGCAACTAATCTCAAGTTTCAACACAAGCCAAAATCCCATCTTTCGAAAATCCTCCTTTGAAAATAGACCTATTATTACCTAGTGGCCAAAATCCCTTAAGCTACTATACTCTATAATGAATCTAAACACAATATCCTTGCCTTGGTAGGCAAGCCCAACAAATCCATTCCAAGGATTTTTTTCAAGGGATCAACTGGTGGAAGTTTGCAAATTGTGCAAATTTATATATTATATCTTCACATGTCTATGTAATTTGCTTTATAGTTTGAGGATCATGAGTTGATATATATTACTACATTACTTTTCAACATTAGGATTTACATGTTCCAAAAAATTTAGTATTGTAAAATATTGAAAATTTAATCAATGGGTCAATTGGGTGAAGAAGGGGGAATTTCTTTTTATATTATTTTTTGTTGAATTTATTTAGTAAAGAAAACTGTGCCTGTCTAGATATTAAGATAGGTGTTTGTTTTGTTTTGTGATCACACCTTAACTCTCCCAAATCCTTGTTGCATTTTGGATATCTTGAAAGCTTCTGATGACACATTGTGCATGTTCATTGTTTCACAATTTTTGAATTAATGGAGCAAAAGTTATTAAGTTAAAAACAATTCATTGAAAAGTAATTAAAAATTAAAAATGAATGATTTCAATCCAGACTTTTCTTATACAACAAAGACTTAGAGAGTCCTTCTAAAAAGTTGTATCCCTTTGAGCCTTGAAAATAATGACAATTGGGTGAGCTGCACAAAGGCCCACTAGTCTATTTGAAGTGCACATACATACCTATTAGCATCCCTTTCAATTCTCATGTATTTTTTCATGAATTCATTTGTGTCTCTTAAGGGCTCTAGATCGTTAAAAGAGACAAAACCTTCTGGTTCTTAAACACAAAACAAAAAACTTGAACAACAATGGAAGGAAACTCATCACTTGAGAAAGGTCTCCTACAAAGCATGATGTTTTTTAATCAAGAAAAAAAATGGAAGGATTGGGCAAATAGAGGGAAGAGGAAGGGGGAAGAAAGAAGACAAAAGTTGGAAAGAAGGAAGGGGTGAAAGAAAAAGGTAAAGGTTATTGAATAAATGATAATTGACAACAGGAATGAAATAAAACTCAATTAAAGTCAACAATCAAGTATGCCAAATGGATGAAAAAATGTTTATGAATGCAATTAATCGAAAAATACAATCATCCATATCCGTAGGTGGATGAAATGTGACCACATCAAATGATCACAAAAATGCAATTGATTATACAATGAAATAAATTACATGATAAATTACATTAGGTGGATAAAATTGAGCTCCAAGAACAAAATTGATTAAAAATGTGAAATTAACACATGTGGATAAAACATAAATCACCACATGGATGAATTATGTTCGTCAATTTATCACATCGATGAAATTAATCAAATGATGAAATTTCACAACATTGATTAAAATTGATTATTATCCACATGATTGAAATTTGTCCATGTTTTTATCACCATTATGTGGATGATTTCACCCATGAACACCTTCCAATTTGGTGAGTCATGACATCAATGGGGTCCACCATGCTTGTCCAATGCAAATTGGAAAGTTTTTCTTTTCATCGTGAACTCTTGTGGTTTCAGTTTTTAAAAGTTGTGTTCTTTCTTCTTATTTTCCTATTGAATTTGCCAAAGTTGAAATCTTGGAACTTTTAGGTGTATGTGAAGGTTAGAGAAAAATTACATTTGTAAATTTGAATCATAAATGTTGTATAATATGAATGTCACAAGGTTGAAGGAGAAGGGTGCATTTGTGGAGTGAATTGAGAACCTGTTGGTCATGTTTTTTTTGCATTTGCACATTAATTGTGTTATGTTCTTGTCACATTGACTAGTTGATGAAACTCATGTCCACTAGGTGGTGAATAATGAACATAAAATGTTGGGTGAAAATTGGTCACTTGAATGTTTTTTCATCATGTTTTCATTACATTAATATTGTGTGGCAAAGGGAGCTAGGGGGGCAAGGCTAACAATTAAACAAAAAGAGGACGTGAAAGTGTATTTGAATGTCTTTTTAATGTTCATTTGTGATGTGATATAAGGATATGTATGATTATGTGTTAGGTGATTTTATGATTTACTTGCATTTGAAGATTGATACGATAATTTTATTGAAGCTACTTTGATTGGCTTTTCATTTAACGAGGACTCAATTTATCATAGTTGGTGGTCTTGAGATGTTGGCATTTTCATGTTTTTGTGAAGTTGAAAATGGAATTATAATTGCATATTTGAGTTATAGATGTAACTATTTGTATTATATGTTTTTGATGCATTAGATGAATGTGAGGATGATTTTGTTGGTGTCATCTTTTATTAGTGGATGGAAAGATGATGATTAAATTATTGTGTCTGAATTGTTAGTTAATTTTCTTTTCATGAAATTATTAGTTTTACACAATTATTTTTTTTGAAATGGAGTTTAATTCATGGTTAACAAAATATGATGATTTTGTGAAAATTCAAATCAAAACTAGTCATGTAAATTTTTTTGAAATAATAAAGTTATTTGTAAAATCACCAAAACTCAAGGCTTTCACCTTAAGTTGGACCAAAATTCAAGGCACAATCGAAAAGCTAGGGTGAGTTGAAAATGAAGGAAAAAAATACAAGGTGAAACTTGGAAATGCACTAATTTCAATGCTTCCATGAATTTCACCTTGTGTTTTTCTGTTTCCCTCTCGTGCGCCTTGGTGGTAGGGTTTTCATCTTTTGTGTGCCTTGACAAAACAGCAGCTTCATCTATGAGTGAGAAATGCTTCAAGCTACGAATGTGAAGTGTAGAGTTTTTAAGTGAGCAACAACTATTGTGAGTGAGAAATGCTTGAAGCTACAAGTGTGAGGGTTCAAATTGCAAGTGTGAGGTGTAGAGTTTTTGAATGAACAAGTGTGAAGGTCCTAAGTGAATGGGTTAGGTGTAGAATCTTTGAATTAATGAGAGGTCGAAACAACAAGAAAAGCCAAAAGCCCCCAAAGGTTTACTCACACCCCATTCACCATCGTCATCGTGCAAAAGGACTATCGACAAAAGGTTGTTGTGCAAGAGGAGTGTCGATGAAATGAAGTTTTGTAGTCTTTTTGACAATCACGCAAGTCTCATTGCAACTCACATGCCAAGTTAAGGTTAACTTTCCAAAGCCATGGTCACAATAGACAAGGATGAAGTTTTCTATGATTATGCAAAAAACTTCATAATTTGGAAAACATTTTGGTTTTATGTGTGGTCTTTTTCCATGTTTACTTCATCTATTTGCACTTTTTGTTGCAAAGTTCATAACCTTGTGCAAACCATAGCTAAAACATAGTTAGTTCAATCCCACAAGAAGGCAACTACTTCATATCGTTTTGCAAACCCTAATCTAACCCAAAAACCCAATGAATTTGTGTGTACCCAAAACCTGTTCTTGGAAACATGCTTGGAAACAAAGTGTACATTGTTGCCTCCTTTCCTAGATTTCATAGTACTTGCACACATTTTCATTTTGTTGCCATTGACCCTATCAATGTTTTGGCAACTTTATCAAATAAACAAACCTTGGTTTCTCATTCTAGGTGAAAGTGTTCCTTGGAACGCATAAGAGGTAGTTAGAATTAATCTTACCTCCAACATGTAACCACTAGTCATACCCCAAGGCAATCCCTCAAAATGTGATTTGAGGGTGAACTTTGAACCTTGCAAAAGCTCATGGAACCCTGAGACCTAGTTGAACTCACTCTAGTTTTGCTTCTGAAGATAGCATGTATAATAACACACCTATTCCACCAATCCCATGGTAGACCCATGATGTATTCTGCCTATAATTTTTGTAACCTACAATCAATTGCCAAATTTTTCTTTCAATTCAAGTTGTAATATTTTTCATTATGCTTGAAATTTTTATCTCTAAGTAAACTATCTTCCTATTTCCCTAACAAACAAGAATCTTTATTTCTTTCTCTCTCCAATTTGTCAAATTCCCAAATTTTCTCACTTTTTCAATTGTGTTAGAATTTAATCTTTTCTCTAGTTTACTAGAATCTTTCTTTCTCTATTCTATTAGAATCCTTCTCTCTTTCTAATATGTTAGAACTTATCCTTTCTCTTTCACTGTCTTTTTCTTTGGACCTACATTCAATAGACTTCATTAGAATCTCATCCTCATCCTTTGCAAATTTTACCAGAATATCATTTAGTAAACTTTATCAAAATTTCATCCTTTGTCAAGTTTATTAGAATCTCATCCTCTCTTTGGTTTTCTCTTTAGTCTATCAAAAACCCCCCCCCTCTCTCTCTAGTATGTCAAAATCTTTATTTTTCATTCCTCTCAATTACATCAATATCTCATCCCTTTTTTTTTTCTCTCTAATTTGTTATAACTTAACTTCTCTCTCACTCTTTGTGTGCTTGCATTCAATGTTAGTGTATCCAAACCCACTCACATCGCCTCAAGCTTCTTTCATTCTTTCACTTTTTCAAATTTCTGAGAATCTCATCCTTTGTTTTTCTCTCTAGTTTATCAGAAGCTCTTTCTCTTCTTTTTTCTCTTTCTATTTAGTTTGTCAAAATGCCTCTCTTTCATTCCTCTCAATTACATCAATATCTCATCCCCCTTCTCTCTTTCTAGTTTGTTAGAACTTAACCTCTTTTTCATTCTCTCTTTACTTGCATTCAATGTTAATGTATTCGAGCCCACTCACACCGCCTCAAGCTTTTCTTTCACTCTTTCAAGCTTGTTAGAATTTCATCATCTTTCTATTTTTCTCTCTAGTCTATCAAAAGTTCTCTTTCTCTTTTTCTAATATGTCAAAATCCCTTTCTCTCAATCCTCTCAATTACCTTAATATCTCATCCCCTCTTTTTCTAGTTTGTTAGAACTTAACTTCTTTCTCTCACTCTCTATGTTTGCATTCAATGTCAACATATCGAAACCCACTCACATCGCTTCAGGCTTCTCTATCTCATTTTTAAAAACCTATAGAATCCCGATTCTCTTTTACTCTCTCTCTCTTTAAAGTTTTGATCAACTAACTCACACCGTCTAATCCTTCTATCTCAGACTTTTTCATACTTGTTAGAATCTCTTTCTCTCTCACTCTCTTTCTAGAACATTTATTAAAAAACATTTTTTTTCCTTCTAACTAATGTTTATATTTCTTCTTCAATTTCCTACCTTTGGATGTCTTCACCAACCTTGTAGGTGATCAAAATCCAAGTTGTTTGCATTATCTCCCCTAAAACTTGTCAAGCTTTTTGGCCATATTGCAAACATATATGATTTGGGTATTTATGTATAAATATTAAATCCTTACATCTATATCCACTAATTGCCCAATAAATGATAGGATGCATAATCACAAAAATGGAAATAGTAGTTGTGAAGTTGAATAGCTACCCAATCTTCACATGAGTTCTTCTTGGAAGAATATTCCTTCCAAATGGAATGATGAGTGAAGACCAACCCTAATAGTGTTATGTGAAACTTGAAGTTAATCATGCACCACTATCACATTCTAATTGTTTTTAAAAAAAATTACAATGTGCACTCTAATTGACAGGTTGAGCCTTGCACAAAACTTTAGTACTATGAGATTATCTCCTATTATTGTCATTTTTTGTTTTCCTAGCTCCAAAAAGTTTGCACTCCTTCCAAAGATGTGAGTTCTGCTTTCATAATCAACAATTGACCTTCCTCCATCTACTTGCAATATTTCTACAAGTAAGGAACCTTCATCATTCCCATTTTCACTCCATCCATATATTCGCTTATGAGCCTCATCTTCCTTTAAGGTCCTTTGATTAGTTGTAGATAGCTATATATTTGAGGCAATGATAGCTTCAAATTCCTTATCTACAACTCCATTGGAAAAGATTCTCCAATCCCTCCCAACTCCGAACATAATGTGAATTGAACATCCCTTGTAATTGAGAAGGAAGCTTTCTAATTTGATAGTTGGCAAATAGGGTTTTGATGAAAGTGTAATATGAAAGTTGGATTGAATGTGGATGGGTGCAAACATTAATTTGTAAGGTTTATAATCATAACCTTAAAGCATATTTTTTTTAGGCTTACACTAATGTTTTGGATTTCATGAGTGCATCAACTTGTGAAAGGTCAAGCACCTTTAAAACTTTGAAGCTTTTTGTTGTTAGATTTTTGGCTTTTTATCTCTACTTTAATCCTCAATTTCATTTTATTTATACTTGAGGTTCATTCACTCTCTGTAGGTTTAATCATTAGACTCTCTAACTTTACTGAAACCCTACCTTTCAATGAATTTTTTTTTTCTCACTATCATAAATTTGCTATAACTTCTTATTCTAGTTCCAAACTAGTGTTGTTTACATCTAATTTTTCAAAAAAATTGGATCCAAACTGGGAGTTCCAAAAAATTTGTTATTTAAGAGAACCTTTAGTGCTTATTGTAGTTATGGAAGGTTTTTATTTTGACACACAAGAAAGTGAACTTGAACTGGTAGGCTACACAAGGCCCACAAAAGCACCTTGGAAAGACAAAAACGTGAGGTGCATTGTAAATTATGTGCACCTAAGTTCTATGGTCGCATCGTACAACCACCATTTTATATTTTTTAATCGGGTCATGAACAATGCAACACAACTTATACCTAGTTAGGTTTGAAAAGCTATGTATAATGACTACTACAAGAAATAATTCCCAGATTTTGAATTTCATCTTGAAAGTTTGAAGGACATGCTATAATAATGCTTGAAGGAATTGAAAACCGACACATCAAACGAATAGGGCATGAAAAAGGCTACCCTATAATCTAATCAAGTTCTAGCACAACTCAAGATAATTGATGGGCATGCATCAAGGAATGTATTGAAAAGGCGTCAATCAATGATTGAAGGTACATCAAACCCTTCTTCTCAATCCTCTACAATTTTTACACATAACCTTAGCCCTATGTCTGATGAAACACATGGGTTGTCATCAAGACCTACTACACCCCCACCTATTCCAACTTTTGAACGCCCCATGACCAAATCTAAAATGTTGCAATCCTAATAAAAAAGCTTGACCATCATCATTAGCAACTTAGAGGCCAATGTGGAGGATCGAAAGGCCTTGTTAAGAGCAAATGTGGATGTTAGCATAGAAAAAAAAGATTTTAAGATAGGGAACTTAAAGGTAAATTGAGAATGTTATGTCATTATGGCTGAGGAGTTTAAAGTTAAGGTCAAAGAGTTGTTAAACCTATGATTGAGTCCAAATTCTTTAAGGAATACAAAAATATTGTCAATGTGTCACCCTTTTTGTACTCCTTTATATAGTCCTATTTAACCATGTAAAAACACAAAATGGGTGACATTGATGGAATTTAGAATTATAATGGTCTAAAATATGGCACTTATAAAATATTTGACACCTTTTGATTGATTAATATTAATGGGGATCAAAATATAGGACAAAATAGGATTCCATTGAGGACTAGGTCCTTTTTGTCCTTGGTGGTACACCTTAAAGAATTTGGACCTGATTAGTAGTTGCCATCCCACCCATGTTTTACAAGATTGTCTTGGTGCTCACCAATGACTTCAATCATGAAATCTTGGCAACGCCTATGTAGGAAGTTTATTAAAGTGTTGTTGCCCTGAAAAGGTGATTGTACTTTTATTTTGTTGAATCAAATCTTTTCATCAACCTTTTCCATTTGGACTTTAAGCCTCCAATACCCCATTAAACCCTAACCCTAAAACTTGCATTATTTTTGTTATGGTTAAGTCCAAGATTTAAAAACCTTAATATGAAAAACACTTTAAAAATATACATTGGTTTTTGGTTTTTGAAACCCAAACACAAAAGTTTTGAAACCCTAATATGAAACCCTAAATTTTTGAAACCCTAACATGGAACACAAAATAGTGAAACTTAATATGAAACCCAATTTTTGAAACCCTAATCTAAAACCCTAAACATGAAACACTAAATCTTAAACCCTAATTTTTGAAACCCTAGTTTGGAACCCTAAATCTAAAACCTTGGATTTTCAAAATAAATCATCCAACCATAATTTGAAACCCCAAATCTAAAACCCTAATTTTAAACTAGATCTTTGAAACCCTAAATCCCTTAGCCCTAATATAAATCATATTTTAAACTTGACTTAAAATTTAAAACTAAATATTAACCATACAAATTTAAAGGTAAAATTTATCCTTAACTAAAAATTTAAGGATAAAGCTTAAACTTAGAACTTAAACAAAAAATTTAGCCTTCAAACTGAATTACAAACCCAAAACCCAAGAACTTAACCCTTTAGATCTAAACCCAAATTGTAAACCCTAAATCCTAACCCCTTATTTTAACCTTAACCCCTAAACCCTAAAACATAACCTTAAAGCCTAAACCTAACCAAAAACCTTAATCTTAATACTAATCGAAATTCTAACCCTTATAACTAAACTTCAAAACCTAAACTTAAAACTAGTTATTAAAACCTAATCCTAAACGCAAAGCTAATAATTTAACCTTAAGATCTAAACCCAAATTCCAAACCCTAAATCTTAACCTTAACCCCTAAACCCTAAAACATAACCTTAAAGCCTAAACCTAAACAAAAACCTTAATCTTAACACTAATCGAAACTCTAACCCCTATAACTAAACTTTAAAACCTAAATTTAAAACTACTTTATAAAACCTAATCCTAAACGCAAAGCTAATAATTTAACCTTAAAATCTAAACCCAAATTCCAAACCCTAAATCTTAACCTTAACCCCTAAACCCTAAAACATAACCTTAAAGCCTAAACCTAAATGAAAACCTTAATCTTGACCCTAATCTAAACCCTAACCCTTATAATTAAACCCTAAAACCTAAACATAAAACTAGTTCTTGAAACTTAATCCTAAACCCAAAGCCAAGAATTTAACCTTAGTACCTAAAGCCAAATTCCAAACCCTAAATTCTAACCCTTTATCCTAACCTTAACCCCTAAAACATAACCTTAAAGCCTAAACCTAAACTAAAACCTTAATCTTAACCCTAACTTAAACCTCTAAAACTTAACCTTAAAACTTAATCCTAAACTTTAAATCTTAACATCTAGACCTAAAGTTTAAACATTAAAACATTGAACATGAAAGCCTAAATCCAAACCCTAAATTTTAAAAACAAACCCAAAATCCTAAAATGTAAGCCCTAACCTTAAAAGTCCTAAACCCTATTAATACAAATGAAATGAGATGGTGATTAAAAAATAAATACCTACATGCATCTTGTTATAAATTACAATTGCAACAAGGTTAATTCCAAGTGCCAATTCATGCCTCCCAATGTGTCGCATCACAAACATATCCTCACCCATGTACCTTGGGTTGCCCAACAAATATTCAAAGTATTTGTTTATGTGAACAAAATGTTGATGCTCATTTGTGTGGATGTCTGATTGTCACAAGATACTAACATCATGGAATGACCCGAGGTCCAAATATATGAACAACCCATGGTGGTCCACCACCATTGTGTTGTTCATGCAATACGTTTTCTTTTGCCCATTAAACTAACTTCGATGGGTTGGATTGTTCCATGGCTTATGAATTTTGATGAAAAGTCCATCAATAAATCTAATGCAGCCATGGAATTGTGGAAGTTGCGAAGCCAAGATTTGATGCTCTTTAATAGTGGGCCATCGTATCTCATTGAAAATGGCAAAATTGATGCAAGATGCAATAAAAATGCCATCATCATTTATTGCATTTTTTTTCCAATTCCATAAGAACGCATCACATTTGGTGACATTATCATGCTTCATATACAATATGAGGTTGAACAAGCGTAGTTGAACAAGCATTGTTCCAAGGTCAACTTGGACGGTTGCCCATAAATGTGGTGTGTTTCCTTGGTGGACCTCGCATGACCAATGATAATGGGAACCACAAGTTGTGTCAACTCCTCAAACTTAGTCAAATTGAAATTGGTCAAGGATTTGAACAAACATGGTGTGGCCCACATGGTCATCAAGACATTTTGCATGCCAATGTTAAGGTCCATATATTGTTCACCACCCTCCTCTAACTCTATTGGTATGAAAAACTCCCAAGTGTTGATACATGCGATTGTGGCTTGCATCGCAATTCAACGTTCGACATTAATCTCATCAAGGAACTTTTCATTGCTACTTGAGGAGCTTGAGTCAAGGCTAGGCATAACAAACTCCAAAAATAACAAATTGGGAGTGGGAATGAAATAAGGTCCTCCTAGGAAAAAAAATGAACTTGAAACCCTAAACCCAAACAAAATCCTCTTTTGGCTCAAAAAAATCTCTTTGGAATGGCACTTGCAAAAAGAGAAAGAAAATTGAAATTTTTTTGGGTTTATATATCCCTAACCAAAATAGGCACCTAGAAAGATAGGTATCCAAAGTGCCTTAGGTGATGATCCCCAAACCAACCATTAAAAAAAATCCCCCAAACCCTTCGAAACATCACCTATTTTTTTTGCCAAAGTTATTGAAAATTTCATAAAGAAACCCTCTGAGAGGGTAAGGGGTTAATCTTGGGGTCACCATTGGAGGAAATTTTTATAGTAAAAAATGTTGTGTTTAATCAAAGTTCCCCAAATAGCCTCAATGTTAAGTTTGGAAAAAATCCATGCCCCTCCCCTTCCTTACATTATGAGTTCATGAACTAACCTTGCCACCCCCACACCCCATATCCCCCAATGCTCACTTAATGGAGTACCAATGTAGTCCAACCTTGATTCACCTTGTGTTTTCCCAAAACCTTGTAACTCATGGTGACTTTATAGATGCATTGTTTTTCAAGGTAAAACCTGAAATACAGGGTGTAACACAAGGTGTAACTCAATGTGACTTTACGAATTTCTTTAATGAATATGTTATGATTTGATGCATCCCAAATTCCTCAAGTAATATTGATGATAAAATATTTCATAATCTTAGTTGTGTTAAGATAATGTGCCTTAACAACTTTTTTTTAACTTGACAATATATTTTTTTAAAAGTCAAATAATAAAATTAGGTTGTTCATCATTAGAACAAAAATAAAATAAAATGATAATATATATAGGGCCAAATTTGGTTAAATATTTATAGGGTTGATCACCATTTTAACCACAAACAAAATTCCTAAGAGAAACATTGTTCCTTAATTCTTCATTCCTAAACATAAGGGAAAACTTCAAAATAAAACTAACATGAATTGATTTTTAGATTAAAATTCAATCTACAAAATTGAACAAATGGAATTAGTGTCATAACCTTAGCCTTGGGTTTTCTACCAAGGCAAGGGCTTGCGAAGATGCAAGCCAAGAGTGAAGCTTGTGAATTACATTTCATGCTTTCGGGAGTGTGAGAGAATGTGAGGGAAAGAACCCCAACACTCCCAAATGAGCTCCCATTTTGGGAGTTGAAGTCTCAATGGACTCCCAAATTTTCAGAGAGCGATTGCAAGGGTCAAAACCAATTGGATTCATTGGAAAGCTCTTAAAACGTAGATGTTTAAAATGGGCTCACATGACCCATTTGAGTACTTAAAACACAAGTTATGGCCAAAAAAATGGTCGGGAGTCAAATTGCTAATTTGATTCCAAACCATTAAAAGTCGAAAGTCGCCCTGATTTCCTTGCGTGCAGGTGGTGTGCCATATACCATTGGAAAGTTCTTAACAAGGGCTACAACTTTGCTTCAAATCTCACCATAATCGAAGGTTTGCACACAAAATTATGGGATTCCAAAGTCACGAAAGTCCAAATTTTAGGAATTTCGAGACTTCCACTTGAGAGTCCCGAGACAAAATGACATTTGGGTGTTGGCCCCATGGCAAAGCACAAAGAATACTATAAGGGGGAAGGTGTTGGCTTCCCCCAAGTCGGGGCTTGGGTGAGTCTTATGAGTCCATGTTTGTTCGTGGCTCATCCGTGCACCAAAAGTGCTTTAACTATGCACTAATCAACTTGTTGTTTGATTTGTGCAATTTTGTGTGAGTAATTGATTTGCTTGTCAATATTCCTAGTCCCCATCCTGGAGCTCTAACACGCCCCTTTACCTCCGAAGTGTTGTGAACCAGAGAGCGTGCCCCAATTCCTTCTCCTTCTGCTATCTTCACATTTGGACTCGCAATTAAATCCATCTAAGAGCTTGGGGGTGTGTCAACTAGCTAATATAATTTCAAAATAAACAAATTTCATTGGTTCACATGTATTCACAAAACTCATCACAACCCCAACTTCTTAAAGGGGGCACTCTTTCTTATATAATATATTTTATATCTCATCATGTAAGCGACATCCCAATGGCTTTTCCTTTAAATTCCCAAAAATGAAAGTCTTGAGATTCCCAAGTTTTGATAGTAGAAATTTTGGGAAGTTGTAATCCCTTCAAAATGTATCCAATTGGGATGATATAAAGCTCTGTCTTGTAGCCCATGAATATACTTTGTTAACATCATATCAAAAATTTTAAATATACATCATTTGATTCCCTAAATCATCTTTTTTAGTGGGTGAGAGTTGAAATTTCTATTTCCATCATGATTATTCAAACAATCATTTAATATTTTAGGTCATAAGTTTATTTTGGCAATTTAAACTAACCATATTATAATTCACATTTGTATCATTTCCAATGATTCAAAGATCATTTCACTAAAAAGAAAATCTTGATTTTCCAAACCTAGCCCCAAAAATCTTTGAATTCCATTCCCAAGTTTTATTTCTCAAATTGAGAATGCACTTTGGAGTCATGAGAGTGCTTCCGTTGCATTCCCACATAGTTTCCACTTCTATTATAGGTATGTTTGAACAATTACATGCATTGACGTCATTTTCGACTTATTTTAGCCTTGATTTCAATATGTCACAAGGCCCAAGGTTAGGGTCATAACATGATTATAATGGCCTTGTAAGAATGTTCTTGAATCTATTTACATGTATCAACAACCATCACAAAGTGGTGAGCTTAATGAATTGTCTTTGTTCACCTTAAGTTGACGGTTAATAAAAAGTGATAACATGATTATGTGAAGTGTGTGTAGTTAAATTTGAATGAAAACAATGATAAATAACATATGGGGTATACACATGGGAGAATGTCGATTGTTATCATACTACATGAATGGATTTGACAACTCAATTTTGATTTTTTAATATTAAAAATGCAACACATAATATTAATTTCAATATTTTTTTCAACTTGCATTAGAGAAATTATGTATATTTTTGGCTTGGATGAAGACAAGAATCCTTGGACATTTGCTAGCTATGGTGAATACAGTTGGAATCAAAACTAAAAGTCTATAAACTATTAAAAGTAACATAACTTTAAATTCATTTACTTTGAATGTTTATAGAAGTTACATTAATTTGATTGAGGCTTTAAAAATAAAGTAAATTATGACTATCATGAATATCCAATTGTTACATATTTGTGTCTAAGTGAATAAATGTACACTAATCACATTAGAAAGTTGGCTTGAAACACCCTATTTAATAGCAAATATATATTTACTGATATTTAATTCTATTTCTTTTTTTCATAATTAAAAAAATATTTAGAGCATTTACATTTTCAAAGGAAGAATATTTTTCAATGTAAAAACATCACAATCATCACCAGTACTATAACATGATGTACCATCAAAGATTTAAATGCAATTTAATGTTAAACTTCACAATTTTAACACAAATTCAAAAAACTTTGACTAAAGATTGTTCTATGTACATAAACACATTGATGTGCAATCTTTTATTAACATATTCTTATTGAAAGACATAGTTTTTAATCCTTTTACATTAATATTCATTCTATGACAAGCATGCAAGTTAAAAATATATTCCAAAGGACAATTGCATTCTTCCAATATGCACCCATTTCACAAGATAATGATAGTTGAATATCTAGACCACTATTTATTAGACATATTCACCATAAACTTTTTCTATTTATTTAATGATCCACTTTTTATCATGGTGAAAATTGTGCAATAATGATTAATTTTGTGTCAACCATAGCTTGTAGTAAACATCCCCTTTTTCATCATTTTGATGCACATCATTCATTTGTTA
>Ga0116228_10003069_pt1 | contig 14620 bp, 9 predicted proteins | sample S1TSphfallax_2_FD_89694 | JGI IMG/M metagenome (GOLD analysis project Ga0116228, IMG submission 89694) | Host-associated microbial communities from peat moss isolated from Minnesota, USA - S1T2_Fc - Sphagnum fallax MG | ecosystem: Host-associated > Plants > Peat moss > Unclassified | place: USA...
CTGGCCCTGCAACTTGCCGGCGCCGCCCGCGTCGTGCTGCGCTACCTGGAACGCCTGGTCACGCACGACGCGATGTTCCGCGCCTTCACCCGCGTCCGCGTCTGGTTTTTTAAAGGCCTCGCCAGAAGTGCCGCCGGCGGCCTCGGCCTGCGGAACGCGGGAGACACGCTGGCCCGGCTCGTCAACGACGTCGAAGCGCTCGACGGCCTGTATATGCGCATCCTCGTCCCCGGCCTCGGCGCGATCTTGCTCCTCCCGGTGCTGGCAGTGTTCCTCTGGCGGGAAAGTTTTTGGGCGCTGCTCGTGCTGCCTGTCTACATTCTCATCGCTTTTCTTCTCCCCTTGCGCGCCGCCCGCCTCGCCGCGCAGAATGCTTCCCGCGCCGCGGCCGCGATGGCTGCGCTCCGCAACGCCGCGCTGGATTCATTCTCCGGCCTGCGCGAAGTCAAAATCTTTGCCGCCGAGGGCCGCATGCTGGCCGCCGTGCAATCGCGCGAAGCCGCGGTGCTGTCGGCCCAGCGCGAACTCGCCATCCACGTCAGCCGCCTCAATGCGATCGGTTTTCTCACCGCCCAGGCCGGTCTTCTGGTCCTGCTCCTTATCGGCCTCGGCGCCAGCCCCATTTCGAGCGTCGTCGCGGTGTTTGTTGCAACCGCCGCATTTGAAGCCGTCAGCGCCATGCCGCGCGCCGGCGTGCTCTATGGCCAGGCCAAGGCCGCCGCCGCCCGCGTCGTCGAAGCCGCGGAAGCCCCGCCCCCGGTGCCCGAACCCGCCAGCCCAGCCCCCATGCCGGCCAGCCACGCCATCACCCTGGACCATGTCAGCTTCCGCTACGGCGCAAATCTGCCATGGGTCTTCGAAAACCTATCCCTCCAACTCCCCGCCGGCTCGCGCACCGCCATCCTCGGACCCTCCGGCGCCGGCAAATCCACCATCGCCGCCCTAATTCTCAAACTCGCCGCCCCTGTCACCGGCAAAATCCGCTTAGGCGCTACCGACATCGCCGCCCTGCCCGCCGAAGCGCTCCGCCACAAAATTGCCTATCTTTCCCAATCCACACACCTCTTCGCCGACACCATCCGCAATAACTTGCTCCTGGGCGACCCCACGGCGAACGACGCACGCCTCTGGGCCGCCCTGGATGCCGCCCAGCTCGCCGAAACCATCCGCGCGCTGCCCGAGGGCCTTAACACCTGGCTCGGCGAGGCCGGCAGCACGCTCTCCGGCGGCCAGGGCCGCCGTCTGGCACTGGCACGCACGTTGCTCTCCGATGCCCCCATCCTGATCCTCGACGAACCCTGCGCGGGGCTGGACGCCGCCACCGAAGCCGCCTTCCTCACCACCTTGTTTGAGGCCACCAGCGGCAGGACGGTTCTTCTCATCGCACACCGCCTCACCGGCGCCGAAAAACTGGACCGCATCTGGCGCCTGGCCGGCGGCACCCTGATGGCGGCGGCGGGGTAGCCGAGGGTTTTGGCCACGCCAAGCCAAGGCTCGCTTGTTACCATGCGCGCAGACCGGATTGCTCTGGCGTTGCAGCGCCCGCTATAAGGGGTGGGGATCACCTCTGCAGGACTTTTGATGACAGAAACTTATGCCGATCCGGCCGTCCCGCGGGCGCACATGGTCGATAGCCAGGTCCGGCCGAATCAGGTGAGTGATTCGCGGGTGATCAGCGCGATGCGGACTTTGCCGCGCGAGGCTTTCGCGCCGGCCGGGGCGCGGGTTTATGCGGATGCGGATATTGATCTGGGCGGCGGCCGGTTTTTGCTGGCGCCGCTGGCGATTGCGCGGCTGACGCAGCTGGTTTTGGCTGGAAATCCGGCGAAGATATTGGTGATCGGCGCCGGGGCTGGGTATGGCGCGGCGATTCTGGCGGCAAGCGGGGCGGCGGTGACCGCGCTGGAGGAGGAGAAGCGGCTGGATACCGGCGCGTTGGCGACATACGCGCCCGGCGTAACGCCGGTGGCCGGTGCGCTGGCAGCGGGGTTTCCCGGAGGCGCGCCTTTTGATGCGATTTTGATCGAGGGTGCCGTCGCGGACATTCCGGCAGGTCTGGCGGCGCAGCTGGCGCCCGGCGGCCGGCTCGTGACGATCTTGGCAGAGAAAGACCCTGGCGGCGCACGGCTGGGCCAAATGGTCATCGCCGAATCCCGCGGCCATGGTTTTGCGGCCGTAAAAGTTTTTGATTGTACCGCGCGGATACTGCCCGCATTCAAGCCGGCGCCCGCTTTTGTATTCTGAAGGTTGAGGGGATTCATGTCACCCAGGGTTTTCGCAGTTTGCAGCGCATTCGCGCTGTTTCCACTGACCGGCATGGCGGCGGCTCCGCCTTACACCGATCCCGCCACACCGGCGCTGCCTGAAACCCTGGTGCAGGCGCTGACCGAGGCCTATTACAACAACGCCACGCTGCAGGAGCAGCGGGCGGCCCTGCGGCAGACAGATGAGAATGTGCCGACGGCGATTTCCGGCTGGAGGCCCACGGTGACGCTGACCGGGAGTGCAGGACGGTCTTCAGAAAACGTTAATGAGATTTCGTCGAACCCGTTCACCGGCGAACCCGACCGTGTGAAAGTCCCGGAATCGGGCGATCCGGCAAGCGGCCAAGCGACGATTACGCAACCGATTTACAGCGGCGGGAAGACCATTGACCAGACGCGGGAAGCGGAAAACGCGGTTTATTCGGCGCGCGCGTCACTGCTGGAAAGCGAGCAGACGGTGTTTTTGAATGTCGAGACGGCGTATGTGACGGTAATCACCGATGCGCATGTTCTGGCCCTGGATAAGAACAACCAGACGGTGCTGGAGCGCCAGCTGCAGGCAACGCGCGACCAGTTCAACGTGGGCGAGATTACGCTGACATCGGTCGCCCAGGCGCAGGCCTCGCTCGCGCAGGCGATTGAGCAGGTCGCGGTAGCGGATGGCAATTTGCAGATAGCGCGGGAGAATTTCCGCGAACTGGTCGGCAGCTACCCGGGCGATCTGGAGCCGCCGCAACCTTTGGATCTGCCGGTGGCTTCGAAGGATGCGGCGGCGCAGGCGGCGAATGTGAACAACCCCAACGTGATTGCGGCCGAGTTCACCGATGCCTCCAACAAGGATGCGATTGACGTGGCGTTTTCCGCGCTGCTGCCGCAAATTACCGTGCAGGCCTCGGCATTCAGCGAATCCAACCCTTCTGGCGCGCATACCAGCACGCGCGGCGGCTCGGTTCTGGCCCAGGTGACGATGCCGCTCTACCAGGGGGGCCAGGAATATGCGGCGATCCGGCAGGCCCGGGCCCGCGAGCAGCAGAGTTTTGCCAGCATTATCGATGCCCAGCGTACCGCCTATGCGCAGGCAACCCAGGCCTGGGAGGCGCTGGTGGCTTCCCGCGCAGCGATTGTCAGCACCAACGCGGAGATCAAGGCCAACGCGATCGCGCTTGACGGCACTGAGCGCGAAGAGATCGTGGGCACAAGAACCACGCTGGATGTGTTGAACGCGCAGCAATTACTGTTGAACAGCCAGGTGCAGCAGGTGCAGAATATCGCGACTCTGGTGAACAACTCCTACACCGTGGCCTCGGCCATCGGGCGGCTGACGGCGACCGACCTAGGGTTGCCGGTAACGCAATATGATGACCGCAAGTATTATGACGCCGTAAAATATGCGGGTTTTGGCACTGGAGAGGCCGCGGATGAAGATGCGGGAATTGCGCCTGATGGGACATTGCTGCATGTGAATGCTTTGCCTTCAGCGCCTTGAAAGACAGAAGATGAGTTTTTCGACCAATGATATTTTGAATTCTGGCGGCCCGGGCAGCAGTGCTGAACCGTCGATGGAGGAAATTCTTGCGTCGATCCGACGCATCCTGAAAGAGGATGATACGGTCAAGGCAGCGCCTGTTGACCTGGACGACGACGTGCTTGTGCTGGACCGGAGCATGATCGCGCGGCCGGCGGATATGAGTTCGGTGACGTACATGCCGGTTGAGCCGCCGCCGCCCGAGCCGCCGGCTGCGCCGCTGCAGTCAAGCCCGGAGCCGCTGCATTTTTCCTCCGAGCCGACGCCGTTTGCCGAGGATTTCATTCCAGCACCCGAAGAACCGGCGCCGGCGGCTTACGAGCCTGTGGTTGCCATGCTGCCGCCGGAGCCGCCGCCAGCGCCTTTGCAGGCCGCGCCTGTGCAGGCCGCGCCTGTGCAATCCGCGCCTGTGCAATCCGCGCCAGGGCAAGCCGCGCCAATGCCGGCTGTATACGAATCCGCCGCTTATCAGCTTGTCGTGCCTGCGGCGCCGGTATACCAGCCGGTGATTGCCGATCCGCCGCCCCCGCAGGGCTCACCTTTGCAGGCCGCACCCTTGCAGGCTGCACCCTTGCAGGCCGGACCCTTGCCTGACGCTTTTAGGATGCCCGAGTCCGCGCCTGTGCAGGCCGCACCTTTGCAGGCAGAACCTTTGCAGGCAGAACCTGTTTCATATCCCCCCCCTCCGGAGCCGAGTCGGCCGGAACCACCTAAATTGGAAGCCAAAATGCCAGAACCCACGCAGGAAAATGTCGAACCGCCGCACAGTATCATCAGTGATAAAACAACGGACGCCGCGGCCAGTTCGATTGGCGCGCTGGTGAGGAGCATGAGCATGGAGAAATCAGTCGCGGTGAGCCGGCATGGCGTGACGATTGAGGATATGGTGCGAGAGGAGATCCGGCCGCTGCTGAAAGCCTGGCTGGATACGCATTTGCCGAGCCTGGTGGAGCGCGTGGTGAGGACGGAAATTGAACGGGTGATTGACCGCAGCGGAACCTGACCGCCGGCCGCCTCGCCAAAACGGTTGCGGCGCGGCATAATTCTCCCATGACTGAGCCACTGAAGAAACATTTTGACCCGGCCGCGTGCGAGGCGCGGCTTTATGGCGCCTGGGCGGCTGAGGGCGCCTTCGCCGCCGCGCCCGGGTCGAACGCCGCGCCTTACACCATTATGATCCCGCCGCCGAATGTGACGGGCAGCCTGCATGTGGGCCATGCGCTGACCATGACGTTGCAGGATATTTTGGTCCGCTACCGGCGGATGCAGGGGCGCGATGCGCTGTGGCAACCTGGCACCGACCATGCCGGCATTGCGACGCAGATGGTGGTCGAAAGGCTGCTCGATAAGGAAAAAACCAGCCGGAAGGAGATGGGACGCGCCGCGTTTCTAGAGCGGGTCTGGCAGTGGAAGCGGGAATCGGGCGGGACGATCGGGCAGCAATTGCGCCGGCTGGGCGCGTCCGCGGATTGGGACCGTGAACGGTTCACCATGGATGAGGGGCTTTCACGCGCCGTGCGCGAGGTTTTCGTGCGGCTGCATCGCGAGGGACTGATTTATCGCGACAAGCGGCTGGTGAACTGGGATTCTGCTTTGCAGACGGCGATATCTGATCTTGAAGTCGAGACGCGCGAGGTCAAAGGACATATCTGGTACCTGCGCTATCCGGTTGAGGGTGGCGGCGAGATTACGGTTGCGACGACGCGGCCGGAGACGATGCTCGGCGATACGGCCGTGGCGGTGCACCCGGAAGATGCGCGCTATGCAGCCATGATTGGAAAGTTCGTCGTTTTGCCGCTGACGGGGCGGCGCATTCCGATTGTGGGCGACGAATATTCGGACCCGGAAAAGGGTTCGGGCGCGGTAAAAATCACACCGGCACATGATTTCAACGATTATGAAGTCGGGCGGCGTCATGCACTCCCCTTTCCTTCCATACTGGACCGGCAGGGGCGAATTACGCTGGCGGAAATTGGCGACGTACCGGAATTCGTAAAATCGCTGGAGGGCGTTGACAGGTTTGAGGCGCGGCGCAGAATCGTGGCGGAGTTGGAGGCGCTTGGGGTGCTCGAAAAAATCGAGCCGCATGTGAACCAGGTGCCGCATGGCGACCGCTCCGGCGTGCCGATCGAGCCGCTGCTGACGGTGCAATGGTATTGCAATGCGAAGGTGCTGGCTGGTCCGGCGATTAAGGCTGTTGAAACGGGCAGAGTAAAGTTCGTCCCCCAGCAATGGGAAAACACGTTCTTTGCCTGGATGCGCGGGGTAGAACCCTGGTGCATTTCCCGGCAATTATGGTGGGGCCATCGGATTCCGGCCTGGTATGGCCCGGATGGGGCGGTGTTCGTGGCGCATGACAAGTCAGAAGCGCAGGCGCTGGCAGGGCCCGGTGTGACGCTGACGCAGGATGAGGATGTGCTGGATACCTGGTTCTCCTCCGCCCTCTGGCCGTTTTCAACTTTGGGCTGGCCGGAAAAAACCCGCGAACTGGCAAAATATTATCCCACCGATGTGCTGGTGACGGGGTTTGACATCATTTTTTTCTGGGTTGCCAGAATGATGATGATGGGCCTGCATTTTATGGAAGATGTCCCGTTCCGGACGGTGTATATTCACGGCCTGGTGCGCGATGAAAAAGGCCAGAAGATGTCAAAGTCCAAGGGCAACGTGGTGGACCCGCTGAGCCTGATTGACACTTATGGCACCGACGCGTTGCGCTATACCATCGCCGCCGCCGCCGGACAGGGGCGCGACGTTAAACTAGGTGCCACGAAGGTGGAGGCGAGTCGAAGCTTCGTCACAAAACTCTGGAACGCCGCACGGTTCTGCGAGCTCAACGGTATAATACCTAGCCAGGACTTTTCCGCTAACAGCGCAAAATTGCCGCTTTCAATTTGGATTCTGGAGGCGGCGCAGCAAGCCGCCGAAGCCGCTAGGAGCGGTCTCGATAATTTTCAAATAAGCTTTTATGCCTCGGCATCGTATCGTTTTGTTTGGGAAGATTTTTGCGACTGGTTTTTAGAATTCGCCAAACCGATTTTTATAAATGGTGGCGCTGAGGCAACCGAAATTCGTAACGTTGCGGGCTACGTGCTGGGTGTCATTTTGAAACTACTTCATCCGATCATGCCGTTCGTTACAGAGGAATTATGGGATCATTTTGGTTATGGGAAGCCAGGCTCCCTGATCAAATCTCATTGGCCACCGCTACCGAACCCTATCGCCGGCGCGCAAGACGCAAGCCACGAAATTGATTGGGTTAAACATCTCATTTCCGAAATCCGCACCATTCGATCAGAAATGAATGTTCCTCCTTCAATTAAATCGCCGGTGTTGTTGAAAGATGCGTCCGCCGAAACATTGGCCCGGGCGGAACGCTGGCAGGAGGCAATTTTTCGTATGGGACGGGCGAGTTCGGTTGGCGCGTTGCAGGGCGAGGTGCCAAAAAGCTCGGCGCAGGCGGTGGTGGAGGAGGCAACGGTGATTTTGCCTCTGGCGGAACTGATTGATCTGGACGTTGAGCGCAAGCGCCTGCAGGCCGAGCGGGCGAAGACGGCGGCGGAATTGGCCAAGGTGCGTGCGAAGCTGGCCGATGAGAATTTCACCAAGCGCGCGCCGGCGGCGATCATTGCCGAGCATGAGGAGCGGGAGAAGAATTTCGCCGCGGAACTGCTGCGGCTGGACGCCGCGCTGGGGCGGATTTCTTAAGCGTCTGTTAGCAAACTGATGGGTTACACCGCGCTTCGCGCGGCTAAGCCCGCCTACGGATTGCTTGTTTGCACGGCCGGAGTCATTTCGCCGGCTTTTGTGTAGGCATCACCCAAGATACGTACCCGCAACGGATGCAATCCGTCATTTGCGTTCATTGCGTAAAAAACGCTGGCCTTGCCTGAACCTTTCCAGTTTTTATGGGTCTTGGACAAAAAATTGAAGACGTTGCGGTCGGCGGACATCGGGTCGCCGGCCAGCGGAAAATTCCAATAGGGGGGGGCGAGCGGGCAGGCGAGCTTGTTGATCATCAGACAGCTTGGGTCGACAAAACCGCCGAATTGTTCATTGAATATCCCCTGCCCCGGGCCGACGGATTCCCAGGTATCGACCGCGATGGGGCGCCGGGTTTCAGGGTGCACGAACCAGCGCAGTGCAAAACCCCATTCCGCCGCGCCAATGGCGTTGCGCATCAATACCAGGTGTTGCGGGTGCCACCAGTTATCATCATCCAGATAGGCAACAAAGGGTGAATTGGCGAGGTAGGTGAGCGCGCAGCGTAGGCTCCCCCCATCGCCCGGCCGGTGCAATCCGCCATGCCGGGTAGACGTGGAAAAGCCGAGCCAAAAAACCTGCACAGTGCAGTGAGGGGGCCGCGTGGTGCAGGCAGCGTCCAATATGGCAAGGTCGCCTTGCGGGCTGTCTATGCCGACGAGGATGTGGATGCGGCCGCCGAATTGCTGGCGAAAAATACTTTCAAGCGCCGGCTTCAGCTGCGGACGTAGCACGGTGGGGATGACGACGGCGGCATCAGCGGGGGTTTGTAGGCCGGTATCGGCGTAGGTGCGGAGGAAGCCTTGCATAAATCTGCCTTTCTGCAGGGTGTAGAGCATGTTCAGGTCAATCGGAAAATGCTCTACCATTCCGCGTTTGGGTTTCGGGGAGTTTAAGCGTGCGGGTTCGCCAGGAGATTTTGCGGAAACTTTATGCCGGCGTTGATCCGTTCGCCGGGTTTCCCGACGGCCTGTACCAGGCGGATGCGCAGGGGTGGAACAGCCAGCATGAGTTTCTGGCGACCGCGATCGAGGTAGGCCGGCCGCGTATCATCATCGAAATCGGAGTCTGGAAGGGCGGGTCGACGCTGTTCATGGCGGACAAGCTGCGGGCGATGGGGCTGGATGCGGTGGTGATCGCCATCGATACCTGGCTGGGGTCCTGGGACCACTGGGTGAAGCCAGAAATCCGGCGCGAGCTGGCGTTCGTGAACGGCTACCCGAATTTCTTCTACAAGTTTTTGAACAATGTGAAGTCGCAGGCCCTGGAAGACTACGTGGTGCCGCTGCCGCTGGATTCCCTGAACGCATATCATACGCTGAAAACCCTGAATATCATCCCTGATATCGTGCATATTGATGCCGGGCATGACTACCGGGCCGTCAAACTGGACATCGATATCTGGTGGCCGCATCTGGCGCCCGGCGGTTTTTTGATCGGGGATGATTATCAGCCGTCGATGTGGCCGGAGGTCTGCCAGGCCTTCAACGAGTTTGCCGCCGAATATGGCGACGGAACGGTGGTGAGCCACAACAATAAATGCGTATTCCGCAAAGCCACCTGATACGGCTTGTGTGGAGTGGGCCGTCCGCCCTAAAACGTCGCAATAAATTAAGGAAGCCAGCCAAATGCTAAAAAAAATCTGGGACAAGTCCCGCCTGCCCTCCCGCCATGTGACGGTGGGGCCGGACCGGGCGCCGCATCGCTCCTATTACTACGCCATGGGCTTGAGCGAGGAGGAAATCGCGCAGCCGCTGGTGGGGGTGGCGACATGCTGGAATGAGGCCGCACCCTGCAATATCGCGCTTTCAAGGCAGGCGCAGTCGGTCAAGCGCGGGGTGGCGGAGGCGTTCGGGACGCCGCGGGAATTCACCACGATTACGGTGACGGACGGAATTGCGATGGGGCATCAGGGGATGAAGTCATCCCTGGTTTCGCGCGAGGTGATTGCGGATTCGGTGGAATTGACCATGCGCGGGCATTCTTACGATGCGCTGGTGGGGGTGGCGGGGTGTGATAAATCCCTTCCGGGGATGATGATGAGCATGCTGCGGCTGAACGTGCCGGCGGTGTTCATGTATGGCGGCAGCATTCTGCCCGGCAAATTCAAGGGCCGGGACGTGCCGGTGGTGGATGTGTTTGAGGCGGTGGGGCAGCATGCCGCGGGGAACATGTCGGACGAGGATTTGTTTGAGCTGGAATGCGTCGCCTGCCCTTCCGCCGGTGCCTGCGGGGGGCAGTTTACCGCGAATACCATGGCGATGGTGAGCGAGGGGATTGGGCTGGCCCTACCGGGCTCGGCCGGCGCGCCGGCCCCGTATGAGGACCGCGACCGTTTCGCCGTGCTTTCCGGCCAGGCGGTGATGAGTTTGTTGGAGAAGAACATAAGGCCGCGTGATATTTGCACGCTCAAAGCGTTTGAGAATGCCGCTGTGCTCGTGGGGGCGACGGGGGGTTCCACCAATGCCGGCCTGCATCTGCCGGCGATGGCGCATGAGGCGGGGTTGCGGTTTACACTGGATGATGTGGTGGCGATTATGAAGCGCACGCCGTATATCGCGGATTTGAAGCCGGGCGGGAAATACGTAGCACTTGACGTGCATAATATCGGCGGGATTCCGGTGATCATGAAGTCGCTGCTGGATGCCGGGCTATTGCACGGCGATTGTCTCACCGTGACAGGGAAAACGATTGCCGAGAATCTTAAAGACGTGGTGTTTCCGGAGGGACAGGATGTTGTGTACCGGGTCCAAAATGCACTCACGAAGACCGGGGGCGTGGTGGGCTTGAAGGGAAATCTGGCGCCGGATGGGGCGATTGTGAAAGTGGCGGGACTGGCGGTGCAAAAATTCACGGGCACGGCGCTGTGTTTTGATTGCGAGGAGGATTGCTTCGCAGCGGTGCAGGCCCGAGCGTACAAAAAAGGCGATGTGCTGGTGATCCGCTATGAAGGGCCGAAGGGTGGGCCGGGGATGCGGGAGATGCTCTCCACGACCGCGGCGATCTACGGCCAGGATATGGGAGCAAACGTGGCGCTGATCACCGATGGAAGGTTCTCCGGCGGCACGCGCGGGTTTTGCGTGGGGCATGTGGGGCCGGAAGCGGCGGTTGGCGGGCCGATTGCGCTGATCAAGGACGGCGATGTGATTACGCTGGATGCGGTGGCCGGGACGATCCATGTGGAGCTGACCGTCGAGGAACTGGCAGCGCGTCGTGCGGCATGGACGCCGCGGAAGACGGATTATAATTCCGGGGCGATTTGGCGGTATGCGCAGAATGTGGGGCCGGCACATCTCGGGGCGCTGACGCATCCGGGCGGGGCGGCTGAGACGCATTGTTATGCGGATATTTGAGTGGGACAATGGCCAACCGTAGAACGGGTTGAGCGCAGCGAAGCCCATCACTTTATCGAAACCACGTAGACATTCGAAATGTCTATGGCCGGCCGCATGGGTTTCGCTTCGCTCAACCCATCCTACGGTTTAAGCGTAAGGCGGCGCCGTGTAGCCCGCTGGGGACAAGGTGAAGATTTCGCAGCCCGTCTCGGTCACGCCGATCATATGTTCGAATTGGGCGGACAGCGAGCGGTCGCGGGTTACCGCTGTCCAGCCGTCGTCCAGGATTTTGACCTCGGGGCGGCCGGCGTTGACCATGGGTTCTATGGTGAAGAACATGCCGGGCTTGAACACCGCCCCCTCCCCCGGGCGGCCGAAATGCAGGACGTTGGGGGGCTCGTGGAAGCGCTGGCCGATGCCGTGGCCGCAGAAATCCCGAACCACGGAGAAGCGCTGGGATTCCACGAAGGTCTGGATCGTGTGGCCGACATCGCCGAAGGTGGCACCTGGTTTCACAGCGGCAACACCGCGCATCAGCGATTCATAGGTGATGTCCATCAATCGCTTGGCCCGCGTGTTGGGCGTACCGGCGACATACATGCGGCTGGTATCACCATACCAGCCATTGAGGATCACTGTGACATCGATATTCAGAATATCGCCGTCCAGCAGTTTTTTGTCGCCGGGGATGCCGTGGCAGACGACATGGTTGATGGAGGTGCAGATGGATTTGGGAAAGCCGCGATAATTCAGCGGCGCGGGAACGGCGCCATGGGCCGTAATAAAGTCGTGGCACAGCGTGTTCAGGGTTTCGGTGGTCACGCCGGGGACGACATGCGGGCCGATCATGTCCAAGGTCTCGGCGGCTAGCCGCCCGGCAGCGCGCATCGGCCCGAAATCCGTGTCCTTGTGTATCGTAATTCGCCGGGAATCGGCGCCGCCATCCATCATTCGGGTTTTCCGGCCACGTGAAGTACAGGCTATACTAGATGCAGATGCGTCGCGCCAAAGCAAGACTGCCATAACGGCAGGAGCGTTGACCAAGCCAAAAATGACTTATATCTCAATGGCAGATAACCCCGGCGGCATTTTCCTCACGAGGCCTTGATATGATGAAGCGGCTGTTTTGGCTTGGTGCGATCGGGTTGGTTCTTGCCGCCCCGGTACGCCCGGCCAGGGCGCAACAGGTGCTGCCGCCCGTGGTGGGGGTGGTGACGGCGAGTGAACAGCCGGTTTACAGCCAGCAATCCTATGTCGGGCGGATCGAAGCGCCGCAAATTGTGCAGCTGCAGGCGCGGGTGACCGGCTTTCTGGAGCAGCAGGATTTTGCCGATGGCGACATGGTAAAGAAAGGGCAGCTGCTCTACGTCATCGAGCAGGGGCCCTACCAGGCGGCGGTTGACCAGGCGCAGGCAGCGTTAGAGCAGGCGCAGGCGCAATCGGACAATGCGGATGTGACGCTGAAACGGGCGCAGGCGCTGCTGCGCACGCCGGCGGGGCAGCAATCCACGGTGGATGCCTCGAAGGCAACGGCGCTGTCAGACGCGGCACAGATTGCCGCGGCCAAGGCGAAGCTGCAGACGGCGCAGATCAATTACGGCTACACCCAAATTCGCGCGCCGATTGACGGGCAGATTGGCGCGACAGCGGTGAATGCCGGCAACGTGGTCGGGCCGACATCCGGGACGCTGGCAACGATTGTCTCGGTTGACCCGATGTATGTGAGCTTTTCCCTGCCCGTGGTAGATGCGCTGCAATTCCGCCAGACAATGGCCGGAAGCGCTGGATTGAGCGCGCTGCAATTGCTGGTGCAGCTGCCTGATGGGCGGATTTATGGGCCGCGCGGCAATATAGACTTCGTGAACAATCAGATCAGCGAAAATACCGATACGATCACCTGGCGCGGGACCATCGCCAACCCGGTGATTTCCGGCAGCACGCGGGAGCTGACCTCCGGCGAATTCGTGACGGTCATCCTACGCAAAGTCACACCCGAGCAGCAGCTCATCATCCCGCGCGAGGCGGTGATTACCGACCAGCTTGGGGATTACGTGCTGAAAATCGCGCCGGGCAACAAGGCGGTGCGGCAGAATGTGGTGATGGGGGCGGATACCAATGACAGTGTGCAGATCGTCTCAGGCCTTAGCGCCGGCGATGTGGTGGTGGTGGATGGCATTCAACGCGTTCATCCCGGCATTGTGGTAAAACCGCTCCCCGCGGCAAAAACCTAGTGTTTTCCGCGTTCTTTATCGACCGGCCGCGCTTTGCAATCGTCATTGCGCTCATTATTACACTCGCCGGCGGGATTGCGCTGACGCGGATTCCAGTGGCGCAATTTCCCTCCATCGTGCCGCCACAGGTGCAGGTAACGGTTACCTATCCCGGCGCCTCCGCGCAGGTGGTGGAAAACACGGTAGCCGAGCCAATCGAGGAGGCGGTGAATGGGATTAATGATGAAATCTATATGTCCTCCACCAGTGCGAATGACGGCAGCTATACGCTGACGGTGAGTTTCCGGGTGGGGTCGAATCCGGATATCGATACGGTGAACGTGACGAACGCAGTGCAGCAGGCGACATCGCAACTGCCGGCGCAGGTGCAGGCGGAAGGGATTACGGTTCGCAAGCGGTCTTCCGCGGTGCTGGCATTCCTCTTCTTCTCAAGTCCGGGCAACAAGTTAACGCCGCTGCAAATTTCCAATTACGCGACGATCAATATTCTGGACCCGATTTCGCGCGTGCCCGGTGTCGGCCAGGCCTTTTTGTTTGGCGCGCAAAACTATTCGATGCGGGTGTATTACGACACCAACCGGCTAACCCAGCTGGGGCTGACGCCGGGGGATATCATCACCGCGCTGAACGCGCAGAATGTGCAGGCGCCGGTGGGCGCTATCGGCATGCCGCCGAATAATAACAGCCAGCAGCTGCAGATGACGGTGGAAACCGAAGGCCGGCTTTCCACGCCGGAAGAATTCGGCAACATCGTGATCCGCGCCAACCCGGATGGATCCTTGCTCCGGTTAAAGGATATCGCAACCACCGTACTGGGCGCGCAGACCCAGCAGCGGATCAACAAAATCGACAACAATGCCGGCCTCGCTATGGGGATTTACCTCGCCCCCGGCGCAAATGCGGTGGACACATCCGCCGCGATCCAGAAGGAGTTGCAAAAACTAGAGCAACAATTTCCTTCCACGCTGACCGCAACGACGGTTTACGATACGTCAAGCTTTGTTGAGGACACGATCCACGAAGTTGAGAGAACCTTGATGGAAGCGTTTGCTCTGGTGGTTCTCGTCGTGTTTCTGTTCCTCGGCGACTGGCGGGCGACGATTGTGCCGATGGTGGTGGTGCCAATCGCGCTGATTGGCGCGTTTGCGTTCCTGCTGGCTTTTGGATTCTCAGCCAACACCGTCACCTTGCTGGCCCTGGTTGTGGCGACCGGGATTGTCGTGGACGATGCCATCGTGGTGGTCGAAAATGTCGAGCGCGTGATGGGCGAGCGGCCGGACTTGTCACCCCGGGAGGCGACGAAGCTGGCGATGACGCAGATCACAGCACCCATCATCGCAATTTCGCTGGTGCTGCTTTCAGTGTTCGTGCCGATTGCGTTTATTCCCGGCCTCTCCGGGCTGCTGTTCCAGCAATTCGCAGTGACCGTGAGCATTGCGATGCTGATTTCGGCGACCAATGCGCTTACCCTCTCCCCTGCCCTTTGCGCTCTGCTGGTGCGCC
>Ga0116228_10003071_pt1 | contig 14617 bp, 17 predicted proteins | sample S1TSphfallax_2_FD_89694 | JGI IMG/M metagenome (GOLD analysis project Ga0116228, IMG submission 89694) | Host-associated microbial communities from peat moss isolated from Minnesota, USA - S1T2_Fc - Sphagnum fallax MG | ecosystem: Host-associated > Plants > Peat moss > Unclassified | place...
ACGAGATCATGGGCTTGCGTCATCGCACGCTGAACATCGAGGGTGTGCAGTTCCATCCCGAGTCGATCCTGACGCAGCATGGCCACGACCTGCTGCGCAACTTCCTCGGCATGCCGCTGCCGCTTGCTGCGTAATTCCCACGGATGCCACGTTCCATGACGATTACCGCCTCAGAGGCCCTCCAGCGAACCATCGAACATCGCGAAATCTTCCATGACGAGATGATCGAACTGATGCACCAGATCATGCGCGGCGATGTCAGTCCGCTCATGACGGCGGCCATTCTCACCGGCCTTCGCGTGAAGAAGGAAACCGTCGGCGAAATCACCGGCGCGGCGCGCGTGATGCGAGAGCTTTCCGCAAAGGTGGAGGCCGGCCCCCATCCGCATTTTATCGACATCGTCGGCACCGGCGGCGATGGCGCTTCCACGTTCAATATTTCGACGGCGTCCATGTTCGTCGCGGCCGCTGCCGGCGCCCGCGTGGCGAAGCATGGCGGCCGCAGCGTGTCGTCGAAGTCGGGCAGCGCCGATGTGCTCGAAGCCCTTGGCGCGCGCATCGACCTGCTGCCTGCGCAGGTGGCCGTGTGCATGGACGAGACCGATATCGGCTTCATGTTTGCGCCCAATCATCATCCGGCGATGAAGGTGGTGTCGCCCGTGCGTCGCGAAATGGGCGTGCGCACCATCTTCAACATCCTGGGCCCGCTCACCAACCCGGCTGGCGCGCAGAACATCCTGATGGGCGTGTTCCATCCCGATCTGGTGGGCATCCAGGTGAGGGTGTTGCAGGCGCTCGGTGCGAAGCATGCACTGGTGGTGTGGGGGCGCGACGGCATGGATGAGATTTCCCTCGGCGCCGCTACCCTCGTCGGAGAGTTGCGGGACGGCAAGGTCAGCGAGTATGAAATCGAACCCGAGGATTTCGGGCTCTCGATGGCCTCCAGTCGCAACCTGCGCGTGGACGATTCGACCGAGTCCCGGGCGATGCTCCTGGACGCCATTTCCGGCGTGCCGGGGGTGCCACATGACATCGTCTGCCTCAACGCAGGTGCGGCCCTTTACACGGCCGATGTGGTCCCGACTATCCAGGCCGGCATCGATCTGGCGCGCGAGACCATCGCAAGCGGTGCGGCTCGTGCAAAAATGAACTCGTTCGTGGCCGCTACCCAGCGGCTCGGCGCCTGATATCGCCGGCACGTCCCCGCGTGCCGGCCTTACCACTAGGAAGCGCATCGATGCCCGACATCCTCCACCGCATTCTCGACCGCAAGCTGGAAGAGATCGCCGAACGCAGCCGCACGCGGACGCTCGACGACCTTGCCGCCCGCGTGGCCGACCTCCCGGATACCCGCGGTTTTGTTGCCGCCATCGACGCCAAGTTGCACGACCACCAGCCGGCGGTCATTGCAGAGATCAAGAAGGCCAGCCCCAGCAAGGGCCTGATCCGTCCCGACTTCGACCCGGCGGCCATTGCCCGCAGCTACGAAGCCGGTGGTGCGGCCTGCCTGTCCGTGCTCACGGATGCCGACTTTTTCCAGGGCCATGAAGACTTCGTGGCCCAGGCCCGCGCGGCATGCAACCTGCCGATCCTGCGCAAGGACTTCATCGTCGACGAATACCAGGTGTACGAGGCCCGCGTGATCGGTGCCGACTGCATCCTGCTGATCGTGGCGGCCTTCGCCCAGAAGGAGGCCGATGGCGACCGCATCTACGACGAGGTGCGCCTCACCGAGCTGTCGATGCTGGCCGCCGAGCTGGATCTCGACGTCCTCGTCGAAGTCCACAACGAAGAAGAACTGGAAATTGCCCTCGGCATGCCCGCGCCGCTGATCGGCGTGAACAACCGCAACCTGCGCACCTTCGAGACCTCGCTGGGCACGTCGCTGCGCCTGAAAGACCGCGTGGGCGAAGAAACCGCCATCGTGGCCGAGTCCGGCATCCACACGCCGGAAGACGTCCGCGTGTTGCGCGAGAAGGGCATCCACACCTTCCTGGTCGGTGAGGCCTTCATGCGCGCCGCCGATCCGGGCGATGAACTGAAGAAGCTCTTCTACGGGGCGCCCTCGCACTCCCACCGGCACTGACGAGACACGATGACACAGGGGATTCAGACGGCGGAGGTGCAAGCCTCCGCCGCCGACGCGCGGCGCGTCGTTCTGTTCGACTTCGATGGCGTCATCGTGCGCCACCAGACCCTCGAACTCTTCTATCGCGACTGCCTGAAGGGATTCGGGCGCTGGCGCATCCTGTTGGCCCTGCCGGTGGTGCCCTTCGTGCCGTTCCTGATCCCCACCGTGGCGGGCAACCGTTTCCTCGGCCGGCTGTTCCTGCGCGTGATCACCTTCGGCCGTACCGAAGCCAGTTACCGCAGGCGCGTCACGGCCTATGCGCGCGCCTACGCCCGTCGGCCCGGCGTGTTCATCCGCGATGCCGTGGCGAGCCTGCGCCGGCATGTGGATGCCGGCGACCGTGTGGTCATCGTCACCGGCAACGACCGTACGATGGTCGAGGCCATCCTCCATGAGGTGAACCTCGGCGGTTGCGAGCTCGTGGCCTCACAGACCCGTGGTGGCCTGTTCGGCGTGCACTTCGTGCGACATAACGTGGAGGCGGTGAAGGTCGCCTCGCTCAAGCGCGAAGGCATTCCGCGTCCCTGGGCCATCGCCTATGCCGATTCGCTGTCCGACCTGCCGATGCTCAAGGCGGCAGACGAGGCGAAGCTGGTCAATGCCAACGCAAAGACAGTGAAAAAGGCCAGCAAGGCCCTGGGCAGCAAACTCGAAGTGCTCGACTGGTTCTGAACCGCGATCGGGCTAACCGAGGAAATGCTGACCCAGCTGGTACAGGCTGATGCCCACGATGAGACAGCCCACAGCCGTCATCACGTAACGCGGCGGCAGGTGTTTCACCAGCCACGCGGCGACAGGGGCGGCGATCACGCCACCTGTGAGCAGTCCGAGCACCACGGGCCAGTGCTGGATGCCCATATGGGCGATGAGGGTGGTGGAGATCGCGATGGTCACCACGAACTCCGCGGCATTCACGGTACCGATGGTCTGCCGCACGGCGCCGCCGCGCGCCAGCAGGGTAGAGGTGGCGATCGGACCCCAGCCGCCTCCGCCGATGGCGTCAAACAGGCCGGCGAAGAAGCCCAGGATCCCTTTGTGCCTTACGCGATGCTGGGACACCATCCGGCCCGCGGCGCGCACCAGCACGACGGTGCCGAGGATCAGCAGGTAGGCATAGACGAAGGGCTTGATGGCTTCGCCGGGCACGCTGGCCAGAAACCAGGCGCCGATGACACCGCCAACCACCCCCGGGACGGCGAGGCGGCGGAACGCCTTCCAGTCGACGTTGCCGAAGAACGCATGCGCTCCGCCCGATACGCCCGTGGTGAAGACCTCTGCGGTATGCACGGTGGCGCTGGCCACGGCCGGGGGCAGGCCCATGGCGAGCAGCACCGAATTCGACACCAGCCCATAGGCCATGCCGAGCGCGCCGTCCACGAGCTGCGCAAGCAGGCCGATGCCAACGAAGATGAGGAACTGACTCCAGTCCATCGGGTTTCCTGTAAGGCATCCATTGCCACCATAGCCCACACATGGGGCGTGCCGGCGTCATGATCACGGCAGAATCGCTTGCGTGCGGCATCGCGCCGCCTTAGTCTGCGCCATCATCCTGAAGGTACGTAAGGGCTTACGCATGTATCTGTCGTCCCTGCGCGAACTGGCCCTGGGCAGTCGCCTCAAGGCGCTGAGCGATCACTTCTACCAGGTGGTGGACGACGTCTACCGGACCTGCGGTGCGGGCATCGAGGCGCGCTGGTTTCCCGTGCTGCGCTACCTGCGCGACGTCGGCCCCACGACGGTCACCGATGTATCGCTGGCCATCGGCCAGACCCACTCGGCAGTGAGCCAGCTGGCCGATCGCCTGGTCGAAGCGGGGATGGTTCAACGCCAGCGCGATCCACAGGACGGACGGCGCAGTGTTCTCGTGCTTACGGAGGCGGGCGACCGTGCACTGGGCGAGCTGGGGCCCGTGTGGCTCGCCATCCGCCGTGGCATGGCCGACTCCCTGGGCCCGCGCGGCGCAACCCTGCTCGAAGCGATCGACGGTTGCGAGCAATCGCTGACCGAGCGGCCGTTGCTCGGTGCCATTCTCGACCAGCATGCGGCCCTGGCGACGGCACAGGTCAACGTGGTGCCGTTCGATCCGGTCCTGGCCGATCACTTCCGACGGCTCAACCAGCAATGGCTGGAGCGCTACTTCCGCGTGGAAGAGGTGGATCGCGCGGTGCTGTCCCGCCCGCAGGAGTTGATCGTCGCTCCGGGTGGCATGGTGTTCTTTGCGCTCTACGCCGGTGAAGTGGTGGGCACCTGTGCCCTGCTTCACGAGGGCGAGGGCGTCTACGAACTGACCAAGATGGCCGTGGACGAGAACTACCGGGGTCTGGGTGCCGGGCGGAAGCTGCTGGACGCCGCCATTGCCGAATACCGGCATCGCGGTGGTAGGCAGTTGTTCCTGGAATCCAACAGTCGTCTCACCCGGGCGCTGGGCATGTACGAGCGGGCCGGCTTCGTGCTTCAGCCGGTGACGCGGCCCGGCTCACACTACGAGCGGGCCGACGTCTACATGGTGTTCAAGGAGGCCTGAGCGGCCTCAGCGGGTGCCGCGGATCACGATGGTCTTGCCGGAAACGTCGATCATCCGTTCTTCTTCCAGCTGCTTCAGCACGCGGCCGACCATCTCACGCGAGCAACCCACGATGCGGCTGACTTCCTGGCGCGAGATGCGGATCTGGGTGCCATCCGGATGGGTCATGGCATCCGGCTCCTGACACAGGTCGAGCAGGGTGCGCGACACGCGGTTGGTGACATCCATGAAGGCCATGCGGCTGACCTGGCGCGAGGTACGCAGCAGGCGCTGCGTGAGCTGCGAGCCGATGGCGAACAGTAGCTTGGGGCACTCGGCGGCCAGCGGGCCTTCCAGCAGCTGGAACAGGCGCTCGTAGCTGATCTCGGCCATCTCGCAGGCCGTGCGGGTGCGCACCAGGGATTCGCGCTGGGCCTGTTCGACGAAGAGGCCCATCTCGCCGATGAACTGGCCCCGGTTGATATAGGCCAGGATCAGCTCGCGGCCTTCCTCGTCCTCGGTGCAGACGGCCAGCGAGCCGTCGACCACGTAATAAAGCGTGTTGGCAGGATCGCCGGGCCGGATGATGGCTGTCTTGCCGGGATAACGGCGCCGGTGGCATGCGTCCAGGAACCGGCTCATGGATGCCGGATCGGGGGCGAAGCTCGTAGGAGCCTGCGACCGTTCGAACGCCTGTTGCAACAGATATTTAAGTTGTGCCACAGCAGATTCCGTTGAGCCTCAATGGCATGGCGTCCCCAAGTCCGGGCCGATCGGCCGACGGAAAACCGTCGGGCGTCGCCGACTCGCCATGTCCCCGGGGCGATTATGGCAGACAACGCCCATACGGAATCCACCATTTGGGGCGATGCGGGAAGGCCGTCATCGTGGCGTGTTCAAATCTTCGCCATCTTGCCCCATAATTTCACCCCCCTGGCGTCGGACCCCCTGTCTCACGCCGTTCACAAGGGGCGGGCAGACTGCCCGTTCGTACGTCATTTCATCTTCACTTGCGGGGACCCTAGCTGCTAACCCGCGCCTGCTGCTGGCCGTTTCACCGGCCTCGGAGAGTCGCTGTGGTCAAACCGCTTCCCCGCCTTCGCCTGCAGGGGTTCAACAACCTCACCAAGGCGCTGAGCTTCAACATCTACGACATCTGCTACGCCGTCTCGGAACAGCAGCGTCAGAACTACATCGAATACATCGATGAGCAGTACGACGCCGACCGCCTGACCCAGATCCTCACGGACGTGGCCGAGATCATCGGTGCCAACATCCTGAACATCGCCCGCCAGGACTACGATCCGCAGGGCGCCTCGGTCACCATCCTCATCTCCGAGGAGCCGGTGGTCGAGAAGCTCGGCCGCGACACCATCTCCGGTGCCGTCGTCGCGCACATGGACAAGAGCCACATCACCGTCCACACCTACCCGGAAACGCATCCGCACAACGGCATCGCGACCTTCCGCGCGGACATCGACGTGGCCACCTGCGGCGTGATCTCGCCGCTGAAGGCGCTCAACTACCTGATCGACAGCTTCGAGTCGGACATCGTCATCGCCGACTACCGCGTCCGCGGCTTCACGCGCGACGTGAAGGGCAAGAAGCACTTCATCGACCACAAGATCAACTCGGTGCAGGACTACCTGGCCAAGCACATCCGCCAGAAGTACGAGATGTTCGACGTGAACGTCTACCAGGAAAACATCTTCCACACGAAGATGCACATCAAGGACTTCGACCTCGACACCTACCTGTTCGAGGCCCAGGCCGACGACCTCTCCTTCAAGGAGCGCCAGCGCATCGAATCGCTGTTGCGCCGCGAAATCGAAGAGCTCTTCCACGGCCGCAACCTGATGTAACGAAAAGCCCCGCGAAAGCGGGGCTTTTTTCTGGGTGCTCCCCTCGCGACGCCCCACCCGTACGCGCCATCCCCTGTAGGAGCGCGCCTTGCGCGCGACCGCTACGAAGGCATGAGTCGCCCGCTGGGGTGTCCCGCACATCGTACCCGGCTACAAACCACACTCCCTGCGCGACATCACGCACCCGGTCACTCTTCATGGGCCTCCCCGGTGACGGATTTGCGCGCCTCGCCGGTCGCGCGCAGGCGGGCTCCTACAGCAGCGGGCATCGTCGTGAGGGATTACGAGGCACGCTGGCCATCAGATCCGGTAAGCCACCGTCTTCATCACCATCGAAGCCGCATGCATGATCTTCGGAATGGGGAAGGGCAGGTCGATACCTCCACGCGCCTGCGCCGCATCGGCATGGCGGATCTCGTCGGCCTGCATCTGTCGCAGGATCGCGCGTGACCGATCATCCTGCGCAGGCAGGCGCTCAATGTGCTCCGCCAGATGCGCCTCCACCTGATGCTCGGTCTCCACCACGAAGCCCAGGCTGATCGGATCGCCCACGGCCGCCGCCGCAACACCGATGGCATAACTGCCGGCATACCACAGCGGATTGAACAGGCTGGGGCGGCTGTCCAGCTCCTTCAGCCGCTCGGCACACCAGGCCAGGTGATCGGTCTCCTCCTGGGCCGCATGCAGCAGGTGCGCCCGCGTCTCTGGTGTGCGCGCCAGGGCAGCCTGCCCGTAATAAAGCGCCTGCGCACAGACCTCACCCACATGGTTGATACGCATCAGCCCGGCCGCATGGCGGCGCTCCGCATCGTCCATCGGGGCATCCGGCACGGCATCGCCGGGCGAACGACGACCGGCCTCGGGCGAACCTCCCACGGCCTCCATGGCCCGTTCCAGGCCGGCCAGGAGGCGGTCGAAGGGGGTGAGCGTGCGGACGGACATAAAAGGCTCCTGACGAAAGGGACAACACACGTTACAATGCGCGCCTCCCGAAACGGGACAAGGTCACTGCGGCTGCTTGTCGCGCCCGACCTTCCGTCACCCCGGGGACGCTTGTGAAACGGACCGGTCATCATGTTATGATTGTCGGCCCGCAGCTCACCGGTTAGGTGGGCTTGCACGGTGAGGGAAGTTTCAGCTATTCTCTCCCGTCTTTGCTTTCACCGATTCCGTGTTCCGCCCCTCAAGGCGGCAAACCAGGTATTTTCGAAATGAAAACGTTCAGCGCCAAGCCGGAGAGCGTCAAGCGCGATTGGTTCGTGATCGACGCCACGAACAAGACCCTGGGTCGTCTTTCGACCGAGGTCGCGCGTCGCCTTCGCGGCAAGCACAAGCCGGAGTTCACCCCGCACGTCGATACCGGCGATTACATCGTCGTGATCAACGCCGGCAAGGTCGCCGTCACCGGTGCGAAGCTGGACGACAAGATGTACCACCGCTTCACCGGCTACGTCGGTAACCTGAAGACCACCAGCCTCAAGGATCTTCTGGCCACCTACCCGGAGCGCGTGATCGAGATCGCCGTCAAGGGCATGCTGCCGAAGAACCCGCTGGGCCGTGCGATGTATCGCAAGCTCAAGGTGTACGGCGGTGCCGAGCACCCGCACACCGCGCAGCAGCCGCAGGCGCTGGAAATCTAAGGAACCGACATGGCTACTCAGCAGAATTACGGTACCGGCCGCCGCAAGACCTCCGCCGCCCGCGTGTTCCTCCGCAAGGGCACCGGTGGCATCGTGGTGAACGGCAAGCCGCTCGACATCTTCTTCGGCCGCGAAACCTCGCGCATGATCGTCCGCCAGCCGCTTGAGCTGACCGACAATGTCGAAAAGTTTGATATCATGGTCACCGTCGCCGGTGGCGGCATCACGGGCCAGGCCGGCGCTATTCGCCTCGGCATCGCCCGCGCCCTCGTCGAATACGACGAAGCGCTCAAGTCGCCGCTGCGCAAGGCCGGTTTCATGACCCGCGACGCTCGCGAAGTCGAGCGTAAGAAGGTCGGTCTCCACAAGGCCCGCCGCGCTACGCAGTTCTCGAAGCGCTAATCACGCTTCAAAATTCGGTGCTTCAAGGTCAGAGCGCATCGAATCCCGGTTTATTGGGAGATCGTCTAACGGTAGGACAACGGACTCTGACTCCGTTTATCTAGGTTCGAATCCTAGTCTCCCAGCCAAACGCATCAAGGCCCTGATTATTCAGGGCCTTTTTGTTTTTGGGCTTTTGGTGGTGTGGGTCAACGCCTGGGTCACTCGCTGAGAGACCAATGCGATTTGCAAACTATTTGACCTACCGCCCTTCCGGCTTCGCCTTTCGCCTCATCGTGCCGGCAGACCTCCAGCCCGTCGTCGGCCGTCGAGTCATCAAGAAGGCGCTCCGCACCCATGACCGTGTGATGGCCCAAGCCATCGGCCTAGGCTTGGCGGCGCAGTATGCTTTGACCTTCAGGCAACTGCGCGGCCAACAGGGGGCCGGGATGGCAGGGAAGACACCGCCTTCAGTGGCGGAACTGGTGCAGGGATTCCTTAGTGGCGAAAACGAGGTCTATCACCTCGATGTCGCCCAAGGCATCATGTCGGCAACGGACGAGGCAGACCACCAGCGGGCCATGGAGGCCTTGAGCCGCATCGAAGCGGTGATGAAGGCCGGAGCCACGCCACCGATTCCTCCGGCCCCTCCTACGAAGGGCTCCCCTGAAAAGCCGACGCCTCGCCCCTCCGGCCTTGCCCTCGGTGCTGCGATTGGCATGTATACGGCCATCGAAGCCTCCGGCCTGAAGGCGGATACCTGGGACGGTCGCCAGCGGGCTTTGAAGACGTTCGTTGCGTTCTTCGGAAAGCGACGTCCCCCCAGATGGACTTGGTGGACGCTCGGTATGGCGCAGACCTACGCCAGCGAAGCCGAACGAGCCATTCGTCGTCTCGACATCGTGCAGATGGAAGAGTGGTGTCAGGTCTGCGGGACGACCCTGCTTGCGCTCATAGAGGAGTACGAGGCGCGGAAGGCCGACCCGGCGTTTGCCGAGCCGAGAGAAGCCGATGGCCGAAAGAAGGCCAACCGGTCGGCTAGGCTATCTCCGAAAAGTTGAGACCCATTTCAGTGAGCGAAGTCCGCAGATGCGCGTGGGGCTGCATAGAGCCTCCTGCATCTGGTGGAGGCGCTACATTGGCCGTTTGTTTAGCTGTTCAACATCACATCTAGGCACCCAACATCGAGTTCTAGCGGATCATGGTCTGACTTTGCTGCATCTGTTGCTGTGTCGCGTCTTGTTGCAACTGCTGGGCTTGGGCTTGCTGCTGATTTTGAGCACTCGTCTGCATATGACTGGCCGCTTCCTGGCTACTTTGGCTAAGCGGAGTCTGGATGGCTTGCATGACGCCCACCTCGGTGTATTGCTTGAACGGAGAATTCAAATCCCCTTGCACCGCCCAGCCTCGACTTGCATCATCGTTGAGTACCACATGGTCGATGCGGTTGAATCCGGCAGCGGCCGCCGCCGCCGTGAGGGCGCCTGCAAAGTTCTGAGTCATCGGGCCCGGACTGCGTCCCTGGCTTTCGTCAATGCGGGCCACGCAGGCGTGGGCCTTCTCGTACAGGCCATGAGCAGGGTGTCGGGCATCGAGGAGCGTGGGGGCCGGTGGTGTGGCGTTTGCGTGTGCCTTGGCCTCGTTGATGGCGGCAAGGGTAGCAGGTCCTGCGATGCCGTCGGGTTGCAGCTGGTGGTCGGTCTGGAATTGCCGCACCGCCGCCTCGGTCCCCGGGCCAAAGGCGTGGTCGGCGGCAAGGGGGCGGCCTTTGGCATCGGTGTAACCGAGGTCATTGAGCTGCTGTTGCAAGGTACCCACGGCATCCGAGCGGTCATGCAGCCGGAGGGCATGACCTTGTCCGTGTTGTGCCCCATGGTGGGGGCTGTTGCCCATCGTCTGGAGTTGCTCAAGCGAGATGGTACCGTCCTTGACCCCCTGAACCAGTTCAGGGGTGATAAGGGTCGCCCATTGCTTCGAGCGCTCGATACGGGCGTCGGCCCCGTTTTCGCCACCATTGATGGCGACCCCGGACGCATAGGCGTCCTTGCGGTCCGCCTCAGGAACCTTGTCTCTCCAGTAGGCGATGGCGAGTTTTGCCGCCATCTCCGGCTCACTGGCAAGCTCGGGATGGTTTTTGAGGTCAACCCCGAATTTCTGGCCGAAGTGCTCGTAGTTGTCCCTGCCCGTGTACTGGAAATAGCCCCGTCCATGGAACGTCCAGCCGTCGCCGGGGTTGGCGTTTCTCAAGTCCGCCCGGCTGTCGTAGAGGATGTGGGCCATTTGCTCAGGGTCTTTGCTGTCGATGGCCGCCTGGATCTCTTCCCGGGTATTTCGGGTGCCAGCACTTTTCACAGCACCCACGACCTGCTCGACACTGCGGTAGCCGAACCGCTCATCCATGGTGGAGAAGTTCCCCGTCTCCACCGAGGCATTGCCCATCACATTGCTCAATTCCTCCGGGGAAGTGACACCGGCCTCAATAAATCGCTTGAGCAGCAGGGCGGAGCGTTCATTGAACTGGGGCATGTCTGACTCCTAGTGCACGATGCTGCGGTGGATGTGCAGTGCCTCACGAATGGCTTTCGGTGAGAACGCGTCGATGGTCAGCAGCGGCAGGGTGGCGGGGTAGTCGAGGACGGATTTGGTGACTATGACCTCCGACTCCCCGTTTTCAACAGATGTTGCCTCGACGTGCTGCAGATGCCAGACGTGTTTTTGCGCATCCCATGCAAAGGCATAGGTGGTCCCCCCGCGCGGCAGTTCGTTGAAATAGGTGACCGACGTGGGGCTGACCGTCAGGTTGTGGGACAAAGCCATGGGGGCGGCCTGTTTGGCCGACTCGTTGTACCGACAATCGACCACCTCGCCATTTTTGGCCGAGACAGCATACGTCGCACCCGTAGCACTCATCAGCCATAGCTCGCAGGCATTTTGGGTTTTCGGGTCGGGCTGGGCATGACGAACGACGAGGGCGCCGCCAGCACTGTCCGCTCCGAAGGGCTTTGCCGGCTGGAAGGCAAGGACCGTGTCGCCGGCCTCCATCAGGGATTGGATGCTGGCCGGAACGTTGGAAGGGGGCGCGGCGTGGGCCGGGAAGGCAAGGCCAGCGACTAGGGCGCAAGACGTGGCCAGGGACAAAAGGACAGTCCGGTGAAGGGGCCGGGATACGACGAAGAGGGGCATGGAAACTCCTGTAAGTGGCCGGGGGTGACCGGGTGCCAAGCGTATCCGACCACATCTGAGGTTTGCTGAACCGGCAGGTAGGCACAATTTGCCCGATAGCGAAGAGCCCACGCTGGCGTCGATCCGATTGCAAAGGCCATGAACGCCTTGCCGATGTCGCGCAGGCGCGAACGAGAACTTATGCAGGGGTCTGATGGCACACTAGGAGAAACGGATGCTTAACGAAATCACTGCTTCAGCGATGCTCAGTTCGAAGGCTGGATGGTTGGAAGTTGACATCAATTTGTTGTCCACGGCGAGGTGAGTAGCGTTCATGGTCAGAGGGCTTCCAGGCGCAGACTATGAGCATGAAATTTGTCACCTACGGGGCTGGTGCCTTCTTTTTCAGGCCTGGTTTCCGATTCTGGGACTTGCCCTCCGCCTTTAGTCGTTCATCACGCTGCTCTCGAGCCGACGCCCCCTCATCTTCAGTACTGGTCCGGTCTTGAGTCCTGATTTACTGTGAGCCCCGCTTAGCACCAGGTGATCAATACGGCTCATACCTACGCTTAGGGGTTGCACGGCCAGAAGGCCGTAGCTCCTTGCAGTTGTACGGCATCGGATTACCTGGCGCGATCTTCCAGCACGATCGCCCGTTCGACAGTCTGATTCAACAAGCACTGATTGGAATCCAGCATGTTGGCCGTGCCTCCGTGAGGATCAGGCGCGCACGCGTTGTCACGATGGGTGATCCAGCTTCGCTCCTCATCTCGCAGCGCCGTACGTTGCTCCTGCGAGAGGCTGGCACGAAGTTTTTGATAGGCCGCGTTGAGACGCTTGTCCTGATAATCGTGCTCCGCGCCGATGCAGTTGTTCAGTGTCAGCGTCACGCCGCGAGCGGCCTTGACGCAGGCGTCGTAGGTAGAGCGCAATGGCTTATCTACTGGCCTAGGGGATTCCTGCCCGAATGCCGAGATAGCTACGGTCATACCGAAACCGATTCCGATGATCCAGCGAAGCATGTGACTTCCTTTTCAAGCGTGACAGGACGAGTTCTTGGTTGCTGACCAGATCCAGGTTCTTGTGACATAGCTGACCATATACTGGTCAGTTGGCGACTCAGGTGTCAGATCATTCCAGCATCTGATCCAGGGCGATAGTCAGGCGTTTCATTGCTTGCGCATAGTTGGAAGGAGAGCTCGCTTTGGACGGCCCCAACTGATCCAGAAGGGCATATGCAGCAGCATAAACGGCATCCATGCCATAAATGGTGGCGAGCGTGGTAATCAGCCGCGAGCGGTGACGCGTACCATCAAAATCCTGTATCGCCAGTGCCTGGCCGAGGGCGGCGGCCTCTTGCCTCACTTTCGTTATTGATGGTTCGTCGGTGGACATCATCGCGATCGTCCATCGGCAGAGGCGCATAGTGGAGCTACTCGGCTACGCTTGTGCCACACATACCACCACAACAAGGAGTCGTTATGCGTCCTGTCCATCGCCGTATCCTCGCCGCTGTTCTGATGCCTATGTTCGCCGCCGGTGCCCTTGCGGCGACGCCGCCGGTAACTGGGTTAGGTCAATCGTGGCCAAATGGTGCGGATTACAGTGCCAGCCCTCGTTTTCACGCGTATGTGTTCGATAAGCAAGGCGTGCGCTACGTCCAGATCAATGATGGAAACGGTACGGTGCGGGGGGCCGTGGCTTACATCGCCGGCCAAGTCCTGGAGCTTCCGATTGGCGTCGATGCGAATCGCTGGACGATCATCACCACACCTAATGTGCCGTCGACGGGTGAAGCCATTTATCATGACGACGGAATGACCGTGCGGGCTTCGGCACAGCCCGACGGAACGATGCGAATGATGGTGGCGCCTGGCGATTGCCAAGCACATCCCGAAAATTGCACGAATCGCGGGCCGTAAAGCGACGAACCGCGTTGCCTTCAGAATCGCTTGGCAGGAACCGCGGCCGGTGCGGGCCGCGGGACCCTGGCCCCTATCACTAGTAATCCGGACAACACCATTGCGAGGATGACCTGTGCACGAAGCATGACCGGATCCACAAAGGCCGTGCCGGTCATCGCCAGAGCCACACTGGCCCCCAATCCACCGATCGCAGCCCCGTGCCAGTGATGTCGCCATGCCAGGGCAATGGCTGGCCAACACAGGCCGAATCTAGCGACTTGGCGCACGGTGTCATCGGTGGTCGTCACAGCCAGTCCCACGAGGGCAGCTAACACCGGCATCCACAGCAGCACATCACGAAGCAGAGGGCTATGCCAGAACGCAGCCCAGGTTATTCGAGGAAGTTGCCGTGCGCGTTCAGTCAGCGCGAGGATGATCGGCGTGAGGGTTAGGCCGCCCAGATAGTGGCCCAAGGTATAGGCCCAGAACATCTTTATCAGCGATAGATGTGGCCACGCATCTGGCGTGCGGAGCATGGTGGTCAGTAGCGACGTGCAGATAGCGATTGAGGCGATGAGGGCACACAGCAGAGTGGCACTCAATAGAAGCGGCATGCGGAGTCGGCCGCCGTGATCGTAAAGTGAGTAGCGCAGCCGCAAGGGTTTCATGCAGCCCATGAAAAGCACGACCAAGGGAACCGAAGTCGATACCGCCCATGGGATGCCGAGATCGCTGGCACATAACCACGCATTTTCAATGGTGGGCAGGGCCTCCCCGATAGCCAATGCCGGCCAGTAACGAAGGGGAAGCAGGAACAAACAAGCCAGACGCAGACCCGTGGTGGGCGACCAATGCGGATAGGTAAAATGGCGAACTACTTCATACGCGGCTGCATAGGCTGCGGCGATTGCCACGTGCTGTCCCCAGATTGCCCAATGCTTATGACTCGTAATGCGTGACTTCTCCGTGCTTCCCTTCACTCCCATCCCCTAGGTCGTGGTGTTGTCGGTGGTACTTGGTCCTTCACCCCATCT
>Ga0116228_10003072_pt1 | contig 14614 bp, 19 predicted proteins | sample S1TSphfallax_2_FD_89694 | JGI IMG/M metagenome (GOLD analysis project Ga0116228, IMG submission 89694) | Host-associated microbial communities from peat moss isolated from Minnesota, USA - S1T2_Fc - Sphagnum fallax MG | ecosystem: Host-associated > Plants > Peat moss > Unclassified | place...
AAATGCTTCCCGTAAAGCCAGACCCTATTTTATTGTCCCAGATTTTTGCCAAGCTGACCTCACTCGGTCGTATTCACAATGCTTTTACAACCACTCAACCCTCGTAATTTGGCGAAGGTATTGACTAATGAGAGAACTTTAATTACAGTCCGCAGAGGTAAATAGAGGAAAGTTGCTTGATATATGATGAACCAAGAATATTTCATGCAATTAGCACTAGCAGCAGCCAGGAAAGGGGATGCGCCTTATGGTGCTGTATTAGTACAAAATGGGTTAGTGGTCGCAACAGCGTATAATACTGTCCAAGAAGAAAAAGATCCTTCTGCTCATGCAGAAATCAATGTGATTCGTCGTTACACAAAAAATATCAACAATACTTGTCCGGATAACCTAATTATATATACAACTGGTGAACCTTGTCCTATGTGTGCAACCGCTTGTATTTGGGCTGGCGTATCGGAAATTATTTATGCTGTATCAATTCAAGACTTGATTGCTAAAAAACAATTACAAATTAATATATCTTGCGAAGAAATTATCTCAAAGTCACTTAGAAATATTAAAGTGACAAAAGGCGTTTTACGAAAAGAATGCTTGGAATTATTTGTTTGATTTATTTGATTTTTCACATAAGCTCTGTTTGGACATACTTTGTCAGCAATAGAAGGAGTATAAGCACAATGACTATGATTCGTAAAATTATTACTATCCCTAATGCGATGGATAGATGGATTAAGGCTCAGATTGAAAGCGGATACTATAGGGATGATAGTGAATAATTCCGTGATTTGATCCGCCGTGATCAGTACAGACGAATTGCAGAACAGGATTTACTTTCTCTGATACAGAAAGGGTTAGATAGTGGGATAAGTACATCCAATGTACAGGATATTATGAAACGGGTAGAAGATAGGCTTGATCAGAATGGTAGCTGACCAACTTACTAATATCGATTTAGATAATGACTGAAATAAATTGGCTACAAAAAATTAGCGCGATTAATACCCTGGAAAGTGAGGTAATAAATGAAACTGAGTCATCATAGGCGATCGCCAGACAGAAATAGACTATTCCACACCAAAACCTGTTAGTTGACGCATTTTTGGTGTGTGAAAGCCAATGACAATATCTTGCTTTGGTACACCTGTTTCTATTAATTCCTCTGCTAAATCCACTTCTGTAGTATTTTGCTGAATCCAAATTTTATCCTTTTTAATATCTAAATGCATAATAGGACTATATACCCGCGTTTGTTGCTTCCAACCGATATTGACAATTTGGTAGCGATGCCCCAAGGGGGCGGGCAAGAGCCTACGCGTTGTGTATCAAATATAATTTCAACTTCTACATCACCATAGCTAGGCTTACACTGTGCATATTTCTCCAGTAATTGCTGTACTTTTAAGCGATATTCATCTAATTTATCCATGACAGTATTTCCTCCGTTTCAATATGATAAATCACGAGTAGAAGTTTGATTTCTTACATAGCTGTTTGAGTCAGGGGTAAACTGAAAAAATCGTTATACGTCACTGACGGGACTGCTAAATACAATATTCGTTCTGGTTCTTCTGTGCACAGGGCAATACGATAGTTGATGAATTGACCTAAGGCTCCATGAAACTCAGATATTTTTGCAGCCTTGGCAAAACTCTTAACTTCAACTGCTATTTTCTGTCCAGGTTTTTCCGCGGCTATCACGCGCTCTGCGCCCAAATCAATTTGCATATCTACACCACCAGAACTAATATATAATGGGTCGTCAGTAATTGTCCACCCATCTTTTACTAAAGCTACTTTTACGATGTTATGGAATAAATCTCTGGCCATAATTCCTTATTCTACATAAAAGGAGTGTTGATTAAACCTATTCTGTCAGATTGGAAATCAATCAACACGTATATTGCGGAAAATCGGTCGCTCGTCTACGCTTCTCCTAACTTTACACAACTAGCACCAGTTTCCATACTTTAAATTAAGTAGTCACACGTTGCTGGACTAAAACCTGATGAGAATGCTGGAAATCATCAGCAGTAATCCTGATGGTAGCAGGGTCTGTTTCTCCTTGTCCACGAAAACGGCGAATTGCTTCAACAGCAGCTTGATTGCACAGCAATACTAAATCCGCGCCATTCCAACCCTCAGTGATCTCAGCCCAATATGGCAAATCTACATCTAATAGTGGTCGTCCCTCAGTATAGACTTGCAGAATTTCTAACCGACTAGCTAAATCAGGTAAGTCAACTTTAAGTTGTAAATCTAACCGTCCTGCGCGTAATAATGCTGGATCGAGAGCATCCGGGCGATTAGTTGCTCCAATCACTAAAATAGTCGCACCAACTTCTAAACCATCCAATTCAGTCAGTAATTGTCCCACTACCCGGTTACTTACTCCAGAATCGCCACTGTGAGTTCCTCGTGCTGGAGCTAATGTATCAATTTCATCAATAAATATTACACAGGGATCGGCTTGTCGAGCTTTGACAAATAACTCCCGAATTGCTTGTTCACTAGCTCCCACCCAACGGGTAAGTAACTCTGGTCCGTTCACTCCAATAAAATTAGCTCTGGCTTGGGAAGCTACAGCTTTAGCTAATAAAGTTTTTCCTGTTCCTGGAGGACCCCAAAGTAAGATCCCTTTGGGAGCTATAGCTTTGGTCTGAAGATAAAGTTCTGGATAAAGCAAGGCTCCTTCTACGGATTCTCGCAAGGTATGCTTGATCGCTTCTAAACCACCAATATCTTCCCACGCAACATGGGGAATTTCCACTTCTACGCTGCGCAGTACAGATGGCTTAATTTCTTTTAGTCCCTGTAAAAAATCAGTTTGATTCACCGCGATGATTTCGGGAATTGGTAGGTCTAGGTTGGGAACTTGACGGCGCAAGGCGCTATAAGCAGCTTTTTGACAGACTGCTTTCAGGTCGGCTCCCACAAATCCGACACTGCGATCGGCGATTAAATCCAGGTCAACTGTTTCATCTAAAGGCATAGCGCGGGTGAGAATTTCCAGGATTTCTTTGCGTCCCTTGATGTCAGGAATGCGAAACTGGATTTCTCGGTCAAATCGTCCCGGACGGCGCAGCGCTGGGTCAATATGATCGGGGCGGTTAGTAGCTCCCAGGACAATTACCCCGGAGGTATGGGAAAAACCGTCCATCAGTCCCAATAATTGCCCAACCAGGCGTTTTTCCACTTCGCCTTCCACCGCACTCCGATCTGGAGCTAGACTATCGATTTCATCAATAAAAATAATACAGGGAGCGTTTTTTGCTGCTTTTTCAAAGATACCTCGCAGTCTTTGTTCCGCTTCACCATAATATTTACTAATTACTTCTGGTCCAACTATAGCAATATAGTTAACGCCAAGTTCTTCAGCCAAAGCACGGGCGGTGAGAGTTTTTCCTGTTCCCGGAGGACCAACTAACAATACACCGTGTGTGGGTTCTAGTCCAAATTTGGACAGCAGGTCAGGACGTTTTAAGGGAATAGCAATTAGTTCCTTTAGTTCTTTGAGAACTTCACTCAGTCCCCCAATATCTTTCAGAGCGATCGCCGAACTAGGATCTGGCGGTACGATTGGTTCAGGAGCAGTTACCTCAGAAGTTGCTGGGGATGGAGTGCGAATGCGACTATTACCAATATCATTACCCATATTAGCAGTACGAGGAATATTCCCTGTTCTGGGAATACTACTTAAAGGTCGGGAGCTAAACTGCACATCAGTTTTAATTTCCCCATTTTCAATTTTAGATTCTAAAGTTTTGACTAATTCTATTAACTGCTCAAATCCCTTAAATAACTCGCTCATAATGCTCCTCTATTAATTAAATAACAAAAATCTATTTTTCCATCTATTTAGTTTTAACTTGAGTTGGAATTTATCAAGTTAAAATAAAAGATTTGCCGCCCATTTAATCCGAGCTAGGGGTTCGACTGACCTGGGTAAAGTAGGTAAGCGAATAATTGTCTGTTCAGGAAATAAACTAGGATCTACTTCTAATGCTTGACTGTAGCGATTTTGAACCACATAACGCTGTTCAATTCCCATCGTTTTCAGAGATTCCGTTAACCGGACGTGTTCAGATGTAATTGCTGAACCTGACTGAACTACCCCGACAAATTGGGTAAAATGTGGATCTTTTAGTTTTTTCTGTGCTTTGAGAACTTGTTGGCGGAGATGACGTAACCGCTGCATAAAATCAACTCGACCCAAAACATTTTGATATTTCATCCACAGCTTAAATATCCAAGATAACCATTCTCCTAAAGCAGTTGGCATTTCCAAAAATTGTAGAAGATGTCCTGTAGGTGCTGTATCTAAAATAATCAAATTCTGTTGGTTACTATCTAATAAATCCATAATGGTGATGAGGGATAATATCTCATCAATACCTGGTAAAGCTTGAGACATAATTTGTCGCCAAGCTTGTGGAAGATAAGCAATATTTACTGTGGTTTCCTGAGCAGTTCCTTCCCCACTAATCATATCCGCTAATTCCCAAAGATAATCTGTGCGAAATTGATCTAGTATTTTGTCAGCATTAATTTCTTGTCCACTTAAATTAGGGGCTAATAGTTCTGGTTCATGTCTTAATTTTTCGCCAAAAGCATCTCCCAAGGAATGTGCTGGATCTATAGAAATTAAGCGAATTTTTTGCTCAGGATAACGATTTGCTAAAGCCCAACCTATAGCTGCTGATACTGTGGTTTTCCCAACTCCTCCTTTACCGCCTACAATAATTAGTTTACATCCTTCAGCTAAAAAATCACTAAAACTCGGTAAGATTTTACTTGGCCATTGAATTGATGGTGGATCAGCAAGTTTAACTTGTTCTATTTTTTCAATTTGTCCTGCTAGATTATCTAATGCTAAACCTCCTAATGGAGGTAATTGCTGTTGTGCTAGGGTAAAAACAGGTTGATTTTGAGCAATTTTTAAAAATTTATTGATTAAGTTTTGCTGTTCCGCATAGCGGTCTGGTTCTATATCTGGATCTGTGACAATTCGATTGATTACTATTCCCCCATAGGGAATATTTATGGTCTTTAAATTTTCTAAGAATCGTTCAGTTTCGGACAAACACATGGGTTCAGCAATTGCTACAACTAAACAACTTGTAAATTGATTATCTTGGAGTAGTCGTCTACCTTCTGATAATTCAAATTTAAAATCAGCCAAAAATGTATCAACCTGATCGGGCTGATAACTTCCACTGAAAGTTTCTGTAATTATCTGATATTTCTTCTGAAAAAGTTCTAATGAGTTGACGATAATATCTAAAAAATCCTTCAACCGCAACAAGTTTAATGTATGACCAGAAGGAGCCATGTCAACTACAATTCGATCTACGACTTTTTCTGTGAGTAGACGTTGAATTTCCAGTAATCCCATCAGTTCATTTAAACCAGGCCAGTTTAAATCCCAAATCGGAGCTAAATCGTCTCCATCAGCTAAACTTCCTCGTTCGACAAGTATTTCTAAAAATTTACTATATTTAGTTCTAAATGCTAATAGCAGTTTTTCCGCATCTAAAGCCCGAATATTTAAATTAGGCAAATCTGCTAGTGGTAAAGCATTATCTGTGACTTCTGAAAGTAAAATATCTCCTAAAGAATGTGCTGGATCTGTGGAAATTAACAAGATTTTTTCTTGAGGAAACCGTTTTGCCCAATAACGAGCAAAACTACAAGAAAGCGTAGTTTTACCAACTCCACCTTTACCACTAAACATTACTAAATGAAGTTTGTCGTACTGGTACATATTTAATCCTTTTTAATCCTTAGATAAAGTGGTAAGGAGGAAGATTATCCCCTAAGATTAGATCCCATCTGGGACAAAGATTTTGCCAATATAAGAATTTCTCTAACAGGGGAAATTGATCTTGATTGCTAACCAAAATATAAATTCGTACTTCTTCTTGTTCTTGTTCTTGAATGAAGACTGGAAATTGATCGACTTTTGTAATTAAATCAATCAGATTTTCTTTTTCTGCTGCTTGGGCAAGCATAAAGTTATTTTGACTTTGATATTGTTGCTTTTTTGCCAAAAAATAATCTCTACCTCCTCCTATTATTGGGACTAATTCTTCAATAGCATGGGGTTTCATTTTTAAAGTATATTCTGTTTTACCACTAATTTTCCGCAATTTGTCTTGATATTCTTTTTTATGGGATGTTAAATGGTTTAGCACGTTAGTTATTGAACTAAAATAAGTGCCAAAGCGCAAAGGTAAAACTGTAATTTGAGCGTGAAGTTGACAAATGACTCGATCATGGGTTAAAGCCATTTGGATAATTTTTTCATCATGATTTTTGTCCGATTCTAAATCTATACATGGCTCGATAATAGCTGAAATTTCAGTACCATTAACAAGTATTAATTGATTCTCCATACCTTGTGGCAAATTCAAGGTTGATTTAGGCAGTTCCAAAAAAGCATAAGTGTAGAATTTTTCTAATTCCATATATTTCATCTCGATCAAATCAATCTTTAATTATCAATCTTGTTTACAATCATAATTTCCTAGTTATAATACTAGATAAAGATTCAGGAATACTTTATGAAAAGCTTACTTAATCGTAATATTGTCAGAGCTAAGATTAGTACAATGCCTCGTTACCAATCTGAGTCTTCCACTCAGTTAGAACTTTATAAAATGGTACATGAAAAGCAACGTATTCAGCGAGAATTATCTGATATTCAAGAACGAATGATTTACCTACAAAAGCTCTTTAATTCCCTAAATAATCAGATAGAAAATACTGAAAAAACTATCCAGAAATTACGTCAAGCTAACTCAGGTCATACCGAAAATAATTCTGGAAATAATTCTGGAAATAATTCTGGAAATAATTCTGGAAATAATCCAGTTGAATCAAATAACTACCAAACCTTTGAAATTAATTATTAATCTGGCAAATCTTGATGAATTTGGTAGTTAATTTGACTAATTTATTCCCAGACTAAATAAATCTCTTAACCCGCATAGGCGGGTTTTTTGCTCTATATCTATGATTAGGGAGATAAAACGAGATGTTGCTCTTTGTCCAATTCCCCGGGAAATTGCGGTTGATTTGCTAAATCTGACTCTGCTTCTGAGTATAGTTCCTCTTGGGCTTCTGCTTCTAATTCTTGAATTCTTAAAAGAATCTCTTCTTCTTGAATCTCGAATTCTGCTTCACTAATTGTACCTAGATCGAAAGAGATCTGGAGATTTAATAATTGCTTATGCAAATTCTCTTGAGCGTCAAATTCAGTATTGGTACGTTCTTGAATTTTTTCGCCTATCCAGACAATTCCATCCAGTGGTCCGAGAATCGGTAATAGTAAAATTTTCATCAGCACAGTCTTAACCCCCAATTATTTTTCTAGAGTCGGGAATAGGTTGATATAATTAAATTAGCTGGGCAAATGTGTAGGGCGCAGTAAAATTGTTGTAGCGAATTCGTAGGCGATCGCCAAATTTTTTGTCAACTGCTTCCACTCGTTCGCTAAATATAGGCTCATTTTCCCAATTAATTAAAAAAGCTGCGTTGTAAATCATGTCTGCTACGAGAGGGTCACTTTCCACGACCTCCTTAGCTAAAGGATGTAGCTCATTAAAGAAATCTTGAATCACAGATTGTTTGCGAGCTAGTAAATTACTTTCAATTAATTGGCCAATCTGAATGATTTCATCCATACTTAAATTCTTTCCTGATTTATCATCACAGTGCTGCTTCAACTCATGATTGGACTGCATCATAGCTTGTAATTCAGACTCGGGATTCCAGAAAATTTTAATACTGACTTCTCTTTGTCCTGTCAATTTTTCAAATAACTGATGCAATTGCTCTTGATATGGTTTAATTAGCTGTAAATTAATAGTTTCCCAATCTTGAATAACTAATCCAAACCGGAGAGGGAGAAGAATATGAAAACCCTGATACATTGCTTGTTCTAAAACTTTCTCATGAGTTAACAAATTCCGACGAGAAGCCAAATATTTCTCTTGACGAGCAGCCGAATATAAAAAACTAAACCCATCAACTACTTGACTATAAACAGATTCTCCATCCAATCCTTTAAGATCAAGATTTGCAGGGATTGTGTCTGGAAAAATACCGTACAAATAAAGACTAGTATTCATAAGCTGTAGTAAATTAAGAAATTAACCGATTAAATGCAATTATCAAGAACTAATTGGTTGTGATGTCAAAACCAACCGTAATTTAGCGTGGATCAGATCAATTTGAGCTAGACCTATATCTATTTCACCATCGATAACAATTCCAGTATTTAACAGTCGATCCAGTAACTCTAAAATGGAAGGGCGACTACCAACTTCCCCTGGATAATAAGAACCAGGCTGTGGTAAAAGAGTACCAAACTCTCCTAAACTCAAATTTAAATCTGCTGGATCAACAGCAAATATGGTACACAAGTGTAAGATTTGTGCTTCTAACTTTTGTAGACTTTCTGCTGATCGTTCTAAGTCAGATTCACAGAGAAGCTCCTTTTCCATCCGCCGAATTACCTGAGCTTCCATCAATTGACGGACTAATTCTAATAAGGTCAATAATAAGCCAGCTAAACCAGCTTCCTTGTTGGACTTATCAGATTTACCAGTGGTGTTAAATAAATCTTGGGAGTTATCAACAGGAGTGCAAACCATTTATTTGATACCATATAAAAATTGAAATTTTTTGGACACAATTCAATCGTCTGCGACGTTTTCTCCTAATGGAATTGGCTCTTCTAATGTGGTAGAAGTGAGTAAGTTTAGCTGTGCTTCAAGATTATCTAGGCGATGCTGAAGTTGTTGATTTTCTTCAACTAAATGCTGCGCCTTAGTGCTGAGATAAGGATCTGTTTCCCACCAATTTATACCCATCTCCTTGGCTTTATCCACGGAAGCAATTAACAAACGAATGCGAATATGTATAAGTTCTGTGGAGGCGATAGATACAGAAATATCCCCAGCAATCACAATTCCTTTATCTAAAACTCTTTCGAGAATATCAGCTAAAGTCGAACCTTGGGTAGATGTGTTAATAGCTCGACTTGAATTACTCTGAGGACGTATTGGAACTATTGGAGTAGAAGTCACGATTGATTTAACTCTTGATTTAATTCTTGATTTAATTCTTGATTTAACTCTTGATTTAACTCTTGAGCAGATTGGTTGATTAAGTCCCAGAAAATATCTGTCGATTTCTTCAGAGATAAATGAGTGCGGTTTAATAGAATGTCCATAGCAGTCTCCTGAAAATCTGAACTTTCTCTGATCGCTAGAATATCGTTGTCTGCACAAACTTTAGCTATCATTAAACAAGATCTCAAACCGGAAGTTTTTTCTGCTCCTGTAGCCAGACGAAATGATTTAACTAACCGTACTATAAAATCAGCTGATTCTCGTTCTATATTTGTTTTTTGAATTAATATCTCTGTTTGGGTATTCTCATCTGGTTCTGGCATATTAATAGTCACTAATCTATCCATCAAAGCGTCTTGCGTCGCGTGAACTCCGCAATACTCTTCGGGATTAGAGGTAAAAATAGCCCGGAACAATGGATTAACATGGAGATATTCTGGCTGGTTACTGCTAGGAGGAAGGCTGAGAATTTTTTCTTCTAAAGCGGAGAGCAAAACATTATTCACTTCAGGTCGTGAACGATTGAATTCATCATAGACTAAAGTAAATCCTTCTCTGCAAGCCAAAGTTAGCCTAGAATCAATCCAGTTCTGCTTAAATTCATCCTCAACTTTAATTACATTGTGAATGTAATTGTCCATCAACTTTTTGTGGGTATAACCAGATTCGCTACCAATAAAATCCGAACTTTTGAATTCTTCGTCTCCAAACAATAACATCACTGGTCTGTCTAGACAATGAGCCAAGTGTAGGGCTAAAGTAGTTTTCCCTGTACCAGCAGGTCCGCGTAAGTGAATAGGAAATCCTGAATTGAGATAGCGTAACGCTCGTACTACTACTTGCTCAATCACAGGTGTCACGACAAACTTTCCTGGACGAACACGAAGCACAGATCTTTTATGATTAACGTTGGTTGTAGTCATTATACAGTAAGGATTTTAAAAGAAGACAAAGAAATTTAGCATAGCAAGTAGAGAAGAATCTTAACTTTGATGCTGAGTCAGCTATTTACACCAAAAGAGAAGTTTGATATAATAAGCCCAATAGAGTTTTGAAACCAAAACTCATTGTTGTTTTATTATTCACCCCCCTTGTCTTGTTAGGTTGTTAGCCGGAAGATGAGGGGGTATTATTATTCAGCCATATGATTACTCGGAGGATATCTCTGGTATTAAGAGTATTGATCAACGGCTACCAAAAATACTCACAAATAAATCCTGACGGAATTGATGCAGATACTGCTTTTGAGCTTGAGCTTGAGCAGTCCGCTTGGTCGCAGTACTGACTAAGAAGCCACGGGTTTCTTGTTTAAGGTTTTCGTGGAACTTATGCAGTCTTTGTGCTTGTTCTTGAGTCTGAGCAATCCGATTAGCTCGGGTCACTGACAGAAATTGATTCGTCTGTGCGAATAGCTGAGTTACTTCCTCAGATATTAAACGACGCTCGTCCCGGATTCTTTCAATTAAAGCGGTCATGAATTTCCCCAGAAAATAGTAACCTTATATTAACCACATTCACTGGAAATTTTTCTCCAGGAAATATAGTTGAAGTATTCTTGTCCTATTGGTGATAATGTTGGGAAATTTTTGATTTCTCAACATTATCGATAATCTCAAAATCGTACATAATATCAGAATTAAATTAATATTTTAATTCTGATATTAAACCCCCCCATACTTAATAACTAAGCAGGTACAGCTGCTGATTGAGTTAAACCAACAGCTTCTGCATACTTCAAGTATGTTTCTACGGAAGCTATTACGATCCGGGCTTCAATTGCTAATAATTCAATTCCCACCAAGGAAACACGAACCCAAGCATCAACTACAATACCTTTATCAAGGATTCTGTCAATAACTTCTGCCAAGCTGGAGGAAGAATTGGTTTTTTCAACTGCCATGTTTTTGTACCGTTCACTCATTGTTGTTTATTGTAGAAGATTCAGACTTGCGACTTAACCTTCTACAAGAGATAAGGTATCACTCAATTTTTATAATGTAAATAGGTAATGGGAAAAAAAATGTAAATTAATGTAAACAAACTTAGAGTTTATTGTTTCATGACGGTTTTTCCTTGGAATGTAGCTGTATTTTTCACAAGTTAAGCTGAAACAACTATTTTATTTTTAGCCAAAAGTAGGCTTATTTTAACTGTTTTTGTAGATATTCGCGGTTTTATCATTAGCTTAAAACAATGTCTAAAAATGACTGTTACGGATAAAAGACATCGGGCTGTTTATGGTACATATTTGATGAAAATGTATTAGCTAAAATAGTAGTTTGAGTGCAATTACTTAAGAGGGAACAAAGAATGGGGGAACGGGGAATAGTGAATATATATAGGACTCATATTTGATTTTTGAAGAAGACCACTTACTCTTCCTCTGTTCTCCGTTCCCTTTAATTTTTCTGGATTGATAGCTATATAAATAGCCTTCTACCGGTAGATGGAAATTTCTTATCTCTCGATTTAGATATGGGAAATAAATGTATTAGCTAAAATGGCTGCTTGAGTGCGATCGCGTAAATTTAAGCGATTTAAGATATTGGTAACATGATTTTTCACAGTTCCTTCAGAAATAAAGAGATTCTGAGCAATTTCCCGGTTATTAGCACCATGAGCAATTAGACGTAATACCTCTTTTTCTCTGGGTGTCAATTCTGCCAAGTTGGATAATATAGATGATGATTCAATTGATTTCGCAGCAGGAAACTGAGTCAGCAGTTTTTTCACAATCCCTGGTCCAAGCTGGGAATATCCTTTTTCCACAGCACGAATAGCTACAGCCAACTCTTCTGAAGGCGTATCTTTGAGTAAATAACCCATCGCACCATTTTGCAAAGCTGCTGTGACATAATCATCATTGTCAAAAGTAGTGAGGATGAGAATTCTTACCAAAGGAAACCGTTGCTGAATTTCCTTTGTGGCTGCTACACCATCCATAATGGGCATTCGGACATCCATAAGCACTACATGAGGCTGTAGCTTTTCGACTAAAGCAACAGCCACTTCGCCATTTTCTGCTTCACCTACTATTTCTAAATCTGTTTCTAGTTCTAATAATGCTTTTAATCCTTGTCGGATTAAGTTTTGGTCATCTACAAGTAAAACTTTAATCATGATGTCTGTCTCGTCAAGGGAATATGGACTATAATTTCACAACCACAACCGTGAGCACTGTTAATCTGGATGTCACCTCCTAAGGTTAAGGCGCGATCGCTCATACTGCGCAAACCAAAACCGGTAGTGTTTTGATTTAAATCGAATCCCTTACCATTATCTTGGATAATTAGTTCTATATATTCTGTTTTGGGTTTTGTTTTGAGTTTTGTTGTGGATTCTATTTTGGTAGTCAATTCCAGTTTAGTCTCTGAAGCATCTGCATATTTGGAGATATTTGTCAATGATTCTTGCACGATTCGGTAAATAGCAGTAGCAATTTCTGTGGGTAAGGGACAATCAAGAGAAATTACGCTAATAGGTAAAATTCCCCTAGACCGATGAAAATCTTCTAATAGCTCCCTGATTAACTGTTCCAAAGACTTTTCCTGCAAGGGATGATTGCGCATAGTAGAAACCGAATGTCTGACATCCTGTAGCGCTTTGGAACCTAGTTCTTTGGCTCTGGATAAAAACTCTGTGGCTTTAGTTGGATTGGAACCAAGCAGTTTTACACCTGTCTCTAGTTGCAAGTTAAGAGCAGTCAGGGAATGACCAAGAGAATCATGGATTTCTCTGGCAATTCTGTTACGTTCTTCTAAAGTAGCTTGGCTTTCGATTTGTAAAGCATAACGCCGCAGCTTTTCATTAGCGATAGACAAATTTTCTCTAATTTGGCGTTCCGCTAATAAAGAATTCATCAATAGAATGATGAATATTAGATCCAAGCTGAATACTAAGGCTAAATTTAAGGGGAAAAACCCGAATTTCTCTCGTGCTGATGGTGATAATGCTATGTGATTCACTCGGTGACTCAGTGTGATTAGGAACAAAGTAAATGATAAAGTAGTAACTACTAAGCGACCAGGTAGTTGAAAAATCAAACAGCTACGAGTTACCAAAATTAAGTAAAGAAAGGGGAAGAGTTTAGCCGATCTACTCCCGAAAAAACCTGCTAGGGAAATTAATCCTACTTCTATCGCTGTATAGATTATTTTATTTCTTAAGCTACCATTGGGGATTCTCAATCCCATAATACTAAAAATAATTTGAACGCAAATTATTATTTTCGTAGAATCTGCATATAATTCATAGTGATGGAGTGGAAAATGCGAGGATGCTATCTCTGTAACTATGGCGATCGCTAATAATATCCACTCCAGATAAAGTAAAAATTTAAAAGGATGATTACTAAATGTGATACTCTGATTCATAAGAAGTTGATGTTTTAAATTATCTTTTAGATTATCTTTTAGATTATCTCAGAAATTTGCTTATAATCCAATTATCCATGTTTAACTGGATATTATTTATAATTTAGTATATCATAAGAATATGTCCGATTGAAAATTGGAATAAATTATGATAAATCAAGATCCTATCCAAATGCTAGTTAAATTTGTCATGGTTGCTGTGTGACTAAAGTCATGGTTTAAATTATGACCATTACCTCATGGCTTTACCCATAAAAAATCTGTATATTCTTAAGTATCCCAATCAGGAAGCTTGAAGAGAAGATTTATGAAATTAAAAAATTTATCCTTAATCGCTGGTGTAATAGCTCTTACGATCACTGCGACACCCCATTTTACCAGAGCCCAAGATACTGGAACTGGTGGAACTAATGGAACTGGTGTACATCATCATTGGAAGAACAAACTAACACCTGCCCAAATAGCTCAAATCAAAAGTTATCGAACTGCAGCCGAAAGCCAGATCCAACCACTTCTTACTACTGACCAACAAACCCAATTAACTCAATGGCAAGCAAAATGGCAAGCAAAACGGCAACAATGGCAACAACAGCACCAACAAAACAATAGCGCATCTACGCAAACACCGGGAGCTCATGGTCATAAACATCATAGACATGGACATCATCCTTCTCTGTATGAGAAGTATGCTAGACTGAATCTTACTCCAGATCAGTGGGGACAAATTGGACCTATTATTTACCAAGAAGAATTGCAAGTTAGACAATATCTCCAAAATCTGCATAATTCATCAGGTGGCACTCAATCATAAGGCTTCATTCAATCCTATATCAACCATAATTAAACGAAAAGGTCTCATAAAGCATCAAGCTATATCTATATAGATATATGCGCGAGCTAGTAATTTTACGGTTTTACAGGGAGATGGGAGAGAGCCTATAGGGTTATCTTTTCCATCTCCTGAATTATTGGATAAAACAATTGTTAGTCTTAATATTTGTACAATATTTAGTATCTGTTCCTAGAAATATTTTGAGCCAACTAGGTTTAATTTCAAATGTCACAAGAATTTCCGATCAATAGCAAGGTTCGTATTGTAGCATT
>Ga0116228_10003075_pt1 | contig 14606 bp, 16 predicted proteins | sample S1TSphfallax_2_FD_89694 | JGI IMG/M metagenome (GOLD analysis project Ga0116228, IMG submission 89694) | Host-associated microbial communities from peat moss isolated from Minnesota, USA - S1T2_Fc - Sphagnum fallax MG | ecosystem: Host-associated > Plants > Peat moss > Unclassified | place...
AAAACTAACAATAAATAAATAGAAAAAACCTTGCAAACATATGTTGAATTTTTAATTTTTTCAACACACTTATATGACTTCATTATTTGAGAATGGTTTTGATTTAGAAATAAATTGAACCATTTTCTCATCACATCTATTAATTGTTGTTTGGTGGTTACTTTGCATTGAAATCTCATAGTTAATTTTAAATTAAATATGTTTGTGAAAATGATTAAAATATCCAATAAATAGTTTTCTTTTCCTTGTGGTAATACAAATTGGGGGACATAATTAGGGAATACAAAACCAAGATATATTTAGGTTGATGATCTATCCAATATGCTTATGTTGATCTAGAATAACATTGTTGTGTTAGTGCATATGTTCATTTGTGATTTATTTGTGTGTCATTAATAGTAGTGCTTTCAAAATAGGTGGGTTTTAAATTGTGTTTTTTCATAAATGCTTGTAAAGTTGTTAAATGAATTGTATTTGTTAGCAAATCTATGTTAAAATCTCCAATTATCATAGTTGGAGTGTATAAATGTTTTTAACATAGAATTAAAATGTGAGAGTTGCATTTTTGATGGTTTATATACTGCAATTACATATCATGCATCATGTGTGTTGTTATTAAAAAGTGCAGCTCCTAAATGTGTTATTGTTATGTTGTATGTTAATGAAACATTATCATCATAAAATATCGTTATGCCATGTTCATTATAGCACGATAATATTTGGAATTTTTGTGATAAACATTATAATTTTTTGAATTTATATCAAGGTTTTTTCACTTTTGTCTCATTAAAAAAAAAAAAAAAAAAGATGTTAACAAATTTGGATCTACAAAAACATCTTCAAAATGTGATACCAAAGAATGAGTATTTAGAGGTTGTATAACCATAAATTTTGAATGGTTGGATTATAAAGACACAATAGTAATTTTATATTGCACATGGGTTCTTAATTGTAACATTTCTTCTTAAATGAAATTATATATTTGAAAGTTCTTACTTAATAATGGGGAAAGTAAATACAAATTTATTTGGAACAAATTTTAGAAAGTGTTGTATATGTTAGTTGATTTTTTGTTTAATGGAATTGCAAATGTGGATTGTATTGTTGTGCCATTAATGTTAAATGTTGTTTTTTAAATATATGTTAATTTCATAACTTTTGATTTTAAAGGGTTAGCATTTATAATTTGATTAATATAATATCATAACATGTTTTGTATAATACACTTGAGAATGAAAGTTTTTCATGTGCTAAAACCCCTTGTTAAAAAAATATGAAATGGTTTTGCTTGGTTTTTCATTTTTTTTGTATACAATATCATCAACAATAGTTTTTTGTACATAATGAGACTTTTAGTCTCATATGTAAATGAAATTCTTTACATGCCATGAATTCATCTATTCATTTTGAAACATTATGTATTAATATTATTATTTTATTATTATTTGATATAATAAGATTTTCATATGATATATCATATGGTTCAATATTTTCAACATTTGTGAATTATATATATTTATTTGGATTACTTGCATCATCAACTATTTCATTGGAAAATAAATTATCTAATACATTTGTTTCATGAACTTTCACATTTTTTAAAGATGTGATTATAAATTGTCACATTCATCATCATGATCGTTTGATGGGTCAAAATTATACACAAATTGTTTTTGGATTTTTTTCCATATTATTCTTTTGTTTAATGTAAGATTTTTTCCAAGAATCATGGGTTCCTTGCAAATTGAATTTTGATATTATAAAAGGCTTAAATAAAAGTAATAATTCTCTATAATGATTTTTTGGATCTTTGTGTTGATTAAATGACATGCAACAAATAGTTTTTCTTTTAGTGTGTTTTTTGCTTAATTTTGTATCATAAATTAGTTACAAATTTTGCTAAACACAAATCATTTAGCCTTTCATGTCGATTGATGTATTTATCAACCAATGATTTGCAATGGATTTATGTGGAATTTGGAGGTAATTATTGTAATATTTTTTGTGGTAACAATACAAATGTTATATTTTGTCGTTCACAAGTGTTTACAAATTGAAATGACCTTATTGAATGATATAATGGTATAAATTAAAATATATGAATAGTTAGTTGTATAAACATTTGTTGTGCATTTAAAAATGCATTTCTTAATTTTTTGATCCATTCAAATGTTTTAGTTTGTTCATATGTAATTTTTTCCAATATAATTTTCATTTAATTGAGTTATAGACTTTTTTATTGATGTTAAATAAAATGCATAATATTATGCATCTACATATGGATCCAAAATGTATTGGGCATTAGTATTTGCTTCCCATAAATTTTTTACATATATGCCAAATACATTTGTTTAGATATCATTTGGTTTTTGTTTTAAAAATAAGTTGGCTTTTGTATAATATATCATAATCCCAAAATGTATGATTCTTCATCTATTTGTCAATTTAATAAAAATTGTTCAAAAGACATATCTTCACCCAATCCCCTATCAATATATATTTTTACATATCTTAATATTAATGTCATGGTGTTTTGATATACAATTTTCTTATTTTAAAAGTAATATTTTTTTGTGTGGTTCATCGATGGTTTCAAATATTGAAATCAACAAATTGCTTGACATTGTTTTTCTACACGTTCGTTTATGTTGATGTATTTGTTTATTACAAATTTTGTGTTTAAACATTATTTAATTAGTTGCTAAATATTTATCCACAAGACATTCATTTTTTTCATTTTGAAAAACACCATATCTTGTAGCATTCTCTATCCATAATAAATCATGATCATGAGGTAAACCTCTTGATTCAATTATGAAAAAATAATCTTTCACTTGACCAAATCTCAAATTAGTATTTAAAATAAGTTTACGAAAATTATTCATTCTATGTTCATAACAACATGGGCACATGATAGGGTCATTTCTGACAAGTTCTTTAATGTCCAATGATTTGTCATTTTTTAAGCCTACATTTTTATAAATGTAATCATCATATAATTCTTTTAATGTTTTACTAAAATTGGCCAATTATTAACACCAGTTGCAAATATCACAAAAATTGTTGATGGTCCAAGTTGTTTAGTCATTGCAAACACATCTCTATGAATACAATCTAAACAATCCGTAAATGTTTTTAGACAACTTAATTCTTTATAACCTAAATTTGATTTTGATATCTCGTTTAAATTCACATTATTTAAAACATCCCTAACTGTTAAAACACAATCCAATAGTTTTATTTACAAATATGAATCCATGCATAAGATAAAATGAAATGAATTAAAATCGTGATAGTTTTAAAATATATATCACTTATGTGGTATGTAAATTTTCTATTTAAACTAGTTAATTTTGCTTGTATTATTTTTTGGTAAATAAATCCAAGTGATGCTCTTGAATGACCAAAAAATAACATTGGAAAATTATATTCTTCCGAATGTATAGCATGAAATAATCCAAGAAGTTGAAAACCTTCTCTAGGTGCTATTGTTATTGATTTATCATTATCATCAACAATTTGTTCAACATTTCAAATATTTTGCACTAATGTGCTTATGCAATCTTCATCACATATTTCTTCATATGTATTTAGATTCTTTTCTTATATACTTTCATCAATGACACTTTCTTTCAAATCCACACTTTCACTTACATTAGTTAATTGCATCAAATCTTGTCAATTTTGTCTAATTGAAATTTTAACAATTTTATACAATGGAGTTTGACAAAATCCTTGTAATGCTTTCATCACCATGTTTGAATGAACATAACATGACATGTATGTAGATTTATATTATAATATTCTTTAAAAAAATTATAACTAAACCATCATCATATGGTAATCAAGGTAACACAGTTTGCACCAAATTTAAATTTGTAGGAACATTAACAATACTACTATGCATTTTATATTGTCCATCTCCTTTTAATTGGAATATTTGTGCAAAAGCCAAACAAGGTGGAATCAAATGTTCTTCCATTTTGTTTAATATTAATACAATTTATAAATTTAATGCATTATTCGTAATATGATCATGTAAAACCATGTTGATCAGTTTCCCACAATTTATTTAATTTCAATAAGAATTACTTATAGACATATGATCTAATATTTTTTCTTAAACTTAAGATCATTAGGAATTGTTTTCAAACATAATTTTGACACAGAACGAATTTGAAATCCAAAACATATGTTTCGTAAAAAGAACATACATACAATTTTGCAATGTTTCAATGTCTTTTTTTTTAATTTAAAAAAGTAATAATCATTATTTTTTTCAGTAATTTTTCTTTTTTTATCTTTTGCAAATGAATTTTTTCTTGGTAAATTAAAAGATTTATCATTTAAAAAAATATATATATATATCAAAATTAATAGACGTGTTGTTTAAATCTTGAATTGGGTCCATTAATCCTAAGTTTAATTTTTTTTCTAAATCATGTATGATGTTTTCACCTTTTTTGCACTTTCTTTTATTGTTAGAACTTCTTTCATTTGCTCTATTTTTATTGTTTGGATTGGTGTTTCTATTGCATGTGCAAATTGTTCATTTTTTTGTTTCTTTCCTTTATTTCTTACTTCCAAAATTTTCATAGTAATATGAGTTTTTTAATTTAATTATTCTTTGATAATTCAATAGAATCATCAAAGGAATCTTCTTTTCTTGAAATTGAATTGTGTGAAGAAACACAATCCAAATCTACATGTTTTGATTTTTTTAAATATCTTTTATGGAAAAAAAAAATCATCATTGTTTTGAACCACACAAATTAAAAAGTCATTCTTTAAAAAAAAAAGAAATTTGAAATCATTTGTATATTTCAAACTATTATTTATATTATTCAAATATTCTCTGGGATCAATTTTATTTTGTTTAAATTTGAGATATTTCAAATGTCTCTTAACTTGTGATGAAATAATATTTAAGTTTGGATACATTTTGATAAATGTTAACGCAATTTTTTGTGGCAACCAATTAGGATGCATTTCTATCATTTTTAATAAATCATTGTTTAATTCAAAATTCCATCTAAACCTTTTGTGTTTAAAATTAATTTCATTATTATTATTATTTATTCACTTTCCACATAATTTATTTTTTTTGAATTTTTTTTTGTTTATTACTATTTGGAAACAATATTTAGCAAGTTCAAAATGACTATCAACATATATTGTGTTCAATATTTAAATCACATAATCATTCCCAACTTTCATCATTAGTTATGCATGTGTTTTATTGCAAACATATATTAGATGTTGTAAATATTGAGATAACCAAAAAATTGTTGTAAAGTCTCCCCATAATCCACCATCACATGCTGACATGGACATTTTTGTTATGTAAGAATCTTCATCATTTATTTATTCACCATGATAATTAGACAAGTATTCAAAAGTCAATTATCTTCTATGACATTCTATAGCTTAAGGTGTTTCAATACTTCAAAAATATTTAAATATAACATTTTTTTTTTTTTTGAATTGAGTTTGAAGTTTCATTACACTTTAACAAATGTGCAATTGCATCAAACAAATGATGACCAACATTGTAAAAAAAACTTGACAACTCTTTTTAATCCAAATTTTGCCAATTCTACATCTATGTTTTCTATACCCATTTTCAATTCTTTCTAAAGATTTGAACTTGAATATTTTCAAATTAAATTTCGAAATTAAAGGCTGAAAATTTTAATTTAGTCTTTACTTTAAATTTAATTTTCGATGTATAATAAAAAAGTTCAACTTGTAATTATGTTTTTGACTTAAAATGAAGGTTTACAATTAGGGTTCAAATTAGGGTTTAAAATTATGATTAGAATTAAAATCTCAAATTAAGGTTTAGAATTAAAGTTTCCAACTATGGTTTGATTTGAAAGTTTGAAAGTAAGGTTTAAATTGAAGGTTTAAAGTTAATTTTTTTCCAGTTAAGGTTGAAAATGAAAGTTTAAAATTATGGTTTAGATTGAAAGTTTAGGAATAAGGTTTAAATTTGGGTTTCAAGTCGGGGTTTCAAATTTAAGTTTAAATCAAAAGCTTAGAATTAAGGTTTAAATTGAACGTCTAAGAATATAATTTCAAATTATAAGTTACAAACAAGATTAAAATTAGGATGTCAAGTTTGGGCTTAAGTTTAAGGTTTAGATCAGAAATTTACAACTAAGATTAAAATTAGGGTTTTAAATTAAGGCTTAAAGTTAAAGTTTGAAAATAGAGCTTAAAATTAAAATTTTCAATGGAAAGTTCTAAATTAAAATTAAAATTCGAGTTTTAGATTAAGGTTTATAGTTAGGGTTCCAAATTAAAGTTTTCAATTGAAAGTATATAATTAAAATTTTAATTAAAGGCTTAGAATTAAAATTAAGATATCAAAATTAGGTTATTGGTTTAGGGTTTTAAATAAAGGTCTAAAATTAGGATTAAAAAAAAGCTTTAGAATTATAGTTTAAAAGTAAGGTTTCAATACAATATACAATTAGGATTTTAAATCAAAATTCTAATCAAGGTTGCAAATTACAATTTAAGGTTTAGACTTTGAATATCAAAATTGATTGACAATGAAAGGAAACTTATTCAAATTTTCATACATACACAATTCAAATATAAACAATAACCCATCAAATTCACCCCTAGCCATAAAAATTCCCATTATACCCAATGATCCAAAATTCACAATTCAAAATCCAAATCCAAAGTTCAAAATCTAGAATTCAAAGTCCAAACTGCACAATCCAAAGTTCAAAATCCAAAAATTCAAAAAATCTAAAGGAATTCAAATCTTACAGAAATTTTATATCCTTTCATGTATTGCACATGCAAACTTTGAATGGAATAGGCTACTCACTTCGTGCAACTATTTTCACCTTCCCCTTCAATTAGTACTAATTCCTTTGATTGTTGGGTTTTTGACTTATTGTGATTTTGGACTCAAGATTCAAACCTATCTTCCTTCCAAAAAAAAATGTAACCAACCAACTTTATAGTTGGGCTTAAAACAAATTTTCCTATAAGTTTTTTCTCTTAAAACAAACAAAGGAAAAGCCCTTGCTTTGCTTTAAAATTCTCTTGAGTTTCCAAACTGTGTTTAAGCAACACTTTGATCCAAAGCTTGCATAAGGTGCAATCAAATTCCTCACCACTTTCTTACTTTATTTTGCAAGAGATGCAAGGTTCATTATGGGTCTCAACCATGCATTTGCATACATAACAATAGTGTTTGACCTCTCTACTAGCTAAAGATGGTAGTTGGCATTTTGCATAGACTATTTCAAAGCAAGATGCCCAATTGTGATACTCGACGTCCCCACAACCTACATCAAACAAGTGATTGTAAGTTTAATGCAACATGATTCAATGATTTGTGTAAAAAGGAAAAATAAAAATATCAAAGTACTTCAATTTTATTAGTGAAATCTTCTTTTGTAGTTTTTTTGTGTGCATTGTTATAAGAGGTTCAAGTGCTTATGCATCATTAGCAACAAGGGGTGTAGGTATTACAAACATAGATGAAAAATTTGTGACCAATTTTTGTTCACCATAAACAACACTCCCCACATTTTTTATTAAAGTTGTGGAAGACTCTCTAGTTTTATATACCTTCACCAACTACGTACACATATTGAAAATAAAATTGTGGATAAAAAGCAATTGTTTGTGCATCATCATCACCCAACCCACTTGATACAACCAAACTGATAGATTTTGCTGATCTACCATAAATACTAATGACAACAATTCTTATGGTCCCCAGACCCTTTAAGTTTTCGTTTTGAATGAATTCATGTATGGTGCATGTAGGAACAAAATGCAATAATATAAGAAAGGGGTCTATATATTTAATTATTGTGCTAACTCCAACCCTAATCACCAAACCCCAATCACCTCTTTCAAATTTATTATGAAATGTGACACCAAAATTAGTAATGTGAACAAAACCCCCAATATTAAGACAAAGAGAAAATGAAGTTGCAAAATATGACCTAGTAGTCAATGTCATTATCATATAACTTTCACAATTTATCAAATCACAATGTATATATTTATACCCACTCCTTGGCACATCATATGAACCACATCTGTTCACTACATACCCCTCAAAACATCCTTCACTCATCATTTGCCAAATATTAGAAAGCCCCCAAACTATAATAGGAGTTACCTTTTTTTTTTGTTTGGGCTCACTTCCATGGTTACGATAAGGATAGGTCTGATTTCACAATACCACACACAATACATTATGATTGGACATTCAAAACTCAACTCACTAGATTTGTAAAATGTTTTCAAAAAATAAAAAACACCTCAAAAAGGTGGAAAATGACATTGGATACAATGTTTGAAAAGTAAAACCAAAATCCAAAAAAAAATGCAAGATGAATTGCAAGACAATGTCCAAATTACATAATGGAAGATAAACTTGAAACAAAATGCACACAAACTTAAAACAAAACGCCTTATTTTGTATTCAAATGGTTGTTTGTAAATGTAAAGTTGTTAGTTGTGTTAAAGTTGTAAAAGATTTTTTATTTATATTTAAAATATGAACATTAATCTATTTTTCACATTGCAATGAGGTTATTTTAATATTGCAAATGTGCAAACATTTTTTCACATTTGGTAATTATCAAAATATAACGCAACTTTTCAAATAAAGACAAGGTGGACTTTTTAACATTATATATATTATAATATACTCTAAAAAGGATATTTGATAACAATAGTTTTAACATGTTATAATTTAACACTAATGTCAAGTGTTTTAATTTAGTTAAACTAGTTAGGTCTTAGTTGATTAGGATAAATTGCTTTAAAGTAATCAATTATGTTTTTATTTTGAAATTGATTCAAGTTATTTGGTGTGTGGAACATAATCCAAAGTTGTATGCGTCTCAAATCACTTTTGGTGATTTGAAACTCCAAGACACACAAATTGGTTATGCAAGTTTTTTCATATGTTTTGATGCACATTTCTTGTTTGCATATTGTCATGTTTGTGTTTTTTGGGTTTGGATTCTTATGTATTGCAAGTGAGTTGTTTTTTTGAATGGTGAAAAATTTGATCTAGTTGTGTTGTGTTGTAGGTAAGTTCAACTTGTTTAGGCATTGATTTGTTGTTTTGGTCATGTTTTACAGAAGAATGTGTTAGTGATAAATGTAATGAAGTTGTGTTTTGTGAAGTGTGCATTTTGGTTTGTTTTCAAATTTGCAATTGGTAGGAGTTTGAACAAGGGGGTGCTTCTTGGTTTACAACAAAGTTGGTGTTTTCCCATGTTGGGTAGTTATTAATTGTTTTTCATAATCACCTATTCTGGTTCTCAATTTTAAAAATTTAAGAACTAAGATAATTTTCAATTTTTAATGAAAAAATCATCCCTTGTTCAATTTTTAATTCTTATTTTTCCTCATGGCTGATTGGTTATTTCACAACTAGTTTTCAACTCATTTAGATTAACCAATTATATTAAACTGATTTAAAAACTTCACTTTAAGATTTACCATTAATATTTTTAAATATTTTTTCAAATCTTCACATGCTCAAAACAAATCAATGTTATAAGCTTTAATATCTAAACAGAAAATATGATCACATTTCCAAGACATATAAGACAAAAGAAACTAAATTAGGTCTCTTGTAATTCATCTCATTCAAAAGAGCCTTCAAACTCATCTAATTTGTGCTTTAAATCTAATTCAAAATCTATCAATTCTACCAAATTATAAGGAGCTTTTCAACCCACCCTTTCATAATTTGGTCAATTCTTACTCATAAAGATCAACTTTTCAAAGTTATATGATCATAAACAACATCTCATCAAATTGGTGAAAATTTCAGCAAGAAAAAAAATTCTCTTAATTTCCATATGAGAACCTCCAATCCTTAATATTTGTTTAGTTGAAAAACCAATAGTTGGGAACACGGTTTCATGTTTCCTCCACCCCTCCAAAGGACCATTTTGATATTTTTCAAAATATCAAAAATTCTTGATTAACAAGTTCATTGGTGTTAGCCACCATCTAAAAAATGTCCAAGTTGTTATCTTCATCAATTTTGTGGACAAAGGAACTTTTAGCCTTCAACAATGGATGCAAATGATGATAAGAATTTAAGAGCATAGAAAACAAGGATTTCCCATCATACTTTTCAACTATTCATGATTAATAAAAAAAAAGATAAATTCCAAACTCTTGAATCTAGGATCTAACATCAAGCCTAACATATTATAGATTTTTTTTTCATTGTATCTTGTCAAGAATGAAATGAAAAAATCAATGATCTCAATGACTTCCTTCTTAACATTCTTTGCAAAGGTTTGCAACTCAATATTCAAGTTATAATCATCATCAATAATTAAAACATCCAATAAAGGAAGATGGTTCATTTTTTCTTTTAACTTCAAAGTCATGGATATAATTGCATTCAAAGCATCATTCAATAACTAGTGATCCGTACACTAGTTCAAGATGCTAACAATGATTTTAAGAGACATAATGTTTATTATAATTTGTGATATATGCCATGTGAGTGTAGGGGGAACACAATTAATTTCAAGGACAAAACAAAAACACAGCTTGGAAAAAATAAATGAGTTAATAAATAAGGAACTTAGTACTACACAAGAACAAGACGATTTTATTGTTTGAACAAGGCATGATGAAAACTAGGGATGAAATGAACTAATAATACAAAAGCCACAACTTGCATTGACGAAATTGAAAGGTGGTGCTTTCTAAAACCTCTTATTATATTATCCAATGAAATCTTCTTAAAGATGATCAACCTTCTAGAAAGTTTCATCAACTAAATTTTCTACAAGTTTATAGAAAATAACCTTTTAAAAATTTCTACCAACCATGTATTCTAAAAACTTCCATCAATCACATCTTTTTGAAGCTTTCAGTAATTATGTATTTTAAGAGCTTCCACTAACCATTTTTTAAAAAACTTTTGTTGAACATGTGTTCTAAAATCTTCTACCAACTCACAAAAGGACAACTAAAAAAGAAAAAAAAACTATCATTTGTAAATATATTCTAATTGCAAAAGACATTTTGTTACTAAAACTACATAGTTGGATTGAACCAAGTTGCATAAAACACTAATTGCACATGTGGATGAAATCAACAATCAACTAATACTTCACCATCCATATATTATTATATGCCATACATATATTACCATAAAAATCAACAATTTACATAATGGTGTGGCAAATGAAATAGGTTTGGGAAATTTTGTTTAAAAAATAGATAGTGGAACCTCATTCTTCTATTTTAAATGTTTTAGATTGTGACACATGGCATACTACAAATGTGTCACATGGCATTTTTTGAAATCTGGTCAAAATAAATTTAAATCAATATTTACATAAGTAGGTTAGATTATAGGTAGGTAGGTAGTTAAGTTGAACTAGATAGGCAAGCAAACATAGGTATCTCCTCAAGCTACCTACCTACTTACTTAAATAACTAGAGTTAGGTTGATAGGTAGGTAGCTAAGTAGGTGTAGATACCTCTTTAAACTCTTTAGGTTGGTAGGTACATAGGTTAAGGAAGTAAGTAAGCCAGGGAGTTGATGGGTAAATATTTAAATTATTTTTAGGTTTAACTTCTAAGGTTAAGTTTTTTTGATTAGTTCATCCAAAATGGCATGCACATTTTTTTATATGGAGGTGTAAAACAAAAAAATTTCATAGTATAATTTTCAAGATTTAAAACTCAGGTCTAAGTGAACTTGAATTTAAGTGAAAGATGAACCATCAATTTGAAATAACAACCTAAACAACCTAACCTAAGTTTTCTAAGTTGTAAATTAAGTTGTAACTAGAAAATTTATTTCATATCCTTTATCCTCCTTTTAAAAAAATTTAATTATATAACTTAATAGATAAGTAACTAATTAACTACATAACTAATTAATTACTAATTAAACGTATATAATAACCAATTAAGTAATTTAGTTAGTTATAAAATATATAATTTTTCATAAATAAAAATATTAAGTAATTAATAATTAATATCTAAGTAATAATTTATAACTTGAAAGGAAGGTTGTTCAAGTTAGGGTGTTTGAAGTAACCAAAAAGATCCAAAGAAAGTAATATTTGTCATGTATTGTGGAAAGGTTGGGTAGATGGAATTGGACCCACGATCATACTCTTGGAAACGAAGAGATGTTTTATTTTTGTACACATCTGTCTTGGGAAGAAAGATGTTGAAATCTAATAAATCTAAGATCAACATACAAGTCCAAATAGAATAAAAAGAACCAAGTGCACCCAAGTTGAAGTCCTTTCCAAGGACTGCATTTGACATGTGTCATTCATGTGTTGATATATAATCCTAATTTTTTCATTTGTCATATCTAAATTAAAATTATGTGCTAGATATGAATTTGTTTTTACTACAACTTGATCTTATATCATATATATTATGCATCCATAATCTTTACCACCTAAATATGAATAATTTTGTTCAAAACACATTTTCAAAATTCATAATTTTCAAAGTTCATTTGAACTAGAAATATCAAAATGTATTGTAAACATGAATTTGACGAATTTTAACTCATGTTCTTTTATAAATAATAAATATTAAAAATCTTCTCCAATTTTGAGAAGGAATAGTGCACATTTTATATGGAAAAAGAACATTTCAAAAAATAGTTGTTCACAAGCAGATTTCAAGTGCTTTAAACAATGCAAAAGGGCTTTTTAAAACGTCATTAATTTTGATCACATTTTTAATCATTGAAATTTTATTTTTAATGGAGATTACTCCAAAAATATAAAATGATAATCCCAATTATTGTGCTCCTTGATGTTTCAAAAATTCAAGATTACAATTTTAAGAATTGCAATGGTGGATAAGTGGTGCGCAAGAATGAATGTGGAGTTTGACTCGGCATGGCTGTTATGTGGTGAGGGGAAGAATCAGTTCTACAAAGGTTCTGGGAATGGAACTTTGTGTAGTGGGCATGATGGGCATTCGCATGCACATGAAATTCTGAATTGGATGAGATTTGGACTCAACTCAAGCTAACAAGCAGCCCCTATGCAGTTGAAACACCTCCCATGCTTTGATCAGATTTGGGGTAGGCATATAGTGATGTGCATGAGGACTGGTAGATTTGTTAGATGGTGTGTATAACAGCCCTAGGAGAGAGGCTTTATTAGTTGATGGACAAGGTCAAGTGTGGGGTCACACTCCCTTATCACCTTGGTGATGGACTATTATGCTTTTTTTTCTTCTTTGCAATGAATTCCTTCATTTGTGCCGTAAAAAAAGAAAAGAAAAGAACAAAACTCAAGAGGTTGAATTGTGGATATTAGGTAATTGATTGTAATGACATTCAAATTCAAACACATGAGTACCCAAGAAAATTCTGAAGTCCAGGGTCAACGAGATTTGCAGCCTGCATGACAAAAATGTCACAAAAAAAAGTAAGAGCTACAATTGACATGGTAGATTTGTTGTGACTTTGAATCCATCAACAAGTTTGGAAGTGAATCATTATTGATGTGTTTAGTCCATTTGTTTTCATGAGTGCAACAAAGGACCAAGAGCTATTAGTGGCAAAAATTAATCTTGTCATATTGAAAATTGAGGTGTGAGAGATTTTACTTCATGTAAGAAATTGCCTCCTTGTGAAGGTGGGTTGTGTATTGTTGGTAGATGTAGGGCAACTCGCCACTAGTGGTGAGTTCTAGAAGTAAGCGGGGTCAGCAACTACCCAAGGTAGACCCAAGGGGTGTTTACTTTCAGAACTCCCCCACCCAAAGAGCATCAATGATACTAAAAAATGATGGGTATCATGAGACAAAATTGAAAAAAATGACAATGGTAGTTTCCGAAAACAAAATGCTCACTCCTACAAGCATTCCCTTTTTTTAAGTGCTCTCCTCTTGCACACAACCTATTAGACTCTGGGAGCATACCTTAAAATACACTAAAAGAAAAGTTGTGGAGGTTTTTACATTGCAGTGTTGAATAGTTGCTTGCATCCATACCTCATGTGTGGACTTCTAGCAATGTTTGCCAAATCCAACATAGTGTATCTTGTGCGTGGATTTCTAGCAATTTTTTTATCAAATCCAACAGTATGTACCCTGTGAGTAGACTTCTAGCAATGTTTGTCAAATCCAACCTAGTGTCCCCTCGTGCTTGGATTTCTAGCAATGGTTATCAAATCCAACATTGTGTACTAATTATTTTCCAATCCTTGCCAATAAAACATGAAAATTGAGAGAGTTACAAGGTGCAAGATGATTTAGTGCAACTACTGAAGAAATTCATTTTAGTAGGCCACTCAAGAACATCCATTAGGAAGTTTGTAATGTACATGGAAGTGGACCCAATTTTCAAACCCAATTGTCTCACTGAAATTAGTTCTCAGGGGAGTTTCAACCCTAGTTTTGGATTTGCATTACCTGTGGCTTGATGGCTGCTTATATTCTTCATTTCAATCCAGGCTTCATTCAGGCAAATATTTGGAACTGATACCCAGTTTCATCATGAAAGGGTACCTAAATTTAGGTCACTTTTTATAAGGTCAAACTAAGGCCCAAAGACAGGGCGACTTTACAGGACAGTCTGATTGTAGGCATAAT
>Ga0116228_10003077_pt1 | contig 14604 bp, 8 predicted proteins | sample S1TSphfallax_2_FD_89694 | JGI IMG/M metagenome (GOLD analysis project Ga0116228, IMG submission 89694) | Host-associated microbial communities from peat moss isolated from Minnesota, USA - S1T2_Fc - Sphagnum fallax MG | ecosystem: Host-associated > Plants > Peat moss > Unclassified | place: USA...
GACTAGGAACATCAAGCTAGTTCCAGTACTTGTTGGAACACCAGTAAGTTGGGATTTCAAACCCCCATCCCATTCCAGGACGTAGCAATACATATCCCGATTCCCTCCCTTTGTGATGAAGAACTCCCAAAACTCAGTTTCCAGATTTTATATGCTCTCACCAATGTGTTCCCATCGAGTTCCCATCAAGTTCCCAAACTGTTCCTCAAAATGTTCCAATTAGCATTCCAAAAACAAACCCTTTCAACTAGTTCCCTTCAGCATTTTCCCCCAAATTCGGGTCTGATTTTTGGAATTGGAACCCTTTAAGAACTGGAACCATAATTGAGTTATTGGTTCTTATTTGTGGAACTGGAATCAAGATTTTTTAAAAAAAAATTGAAAAAAAAATGCATATAAGGGCTAACAATAGTTATTTTGTGTGGTAGAAAACCTTTTCTCCTACATCAAATTTTAGTTTTTAAATTTATGGTGGCATCGTCAATCAATCAAATATTATTGCCCCACTCGGAAGGAAGGATGGACAAGCTTGGTTTTAAGTCACATAGGCTACCTTACTGACAACAATGATTCAAAACATATTCAAAAACACAATGGTGATTCAAATTTATAGTGGATGTAATCATCCAAAGTTGTGGGATCAATTGAGGGAAACAACAAACGCACAATCAAGTACATTGTTCCAAACAAATTAGAGAAAATAACCTAAGGTCTTCAAAATATATTCAAAACGTGGGACATAATAATCATCCAAAGTTGTGAGATTTATTAAGGAGAACAACAAACTCACAATCAATTACACACTTCCAAACAAACTAGAGAAAATAACCTTAGATTTTGAAAAAAAATACAAACACTTATTACATGGGATGTAATAATCCAAAGTTGTGGGAAAAATTAATTAAGGGGAACAACATAATCACAACCAATTTACACGATTCAAACAAAATACAGAAAATAACATAAGGTTTGCCAATCAAGCATGATCAAGAGGCCCTGAGTTCATCACCCTTTCTAAGGCTAATGCCACGTCCAATAAGGTGTGCTCTCCCTCCAACCAGTAATAGCCACACTACTACTACTACTACTACTACTAGGTCGCCAATTCTTTCCCCTTGAACATTAAGAAGCACTGTAGGTTCCCAACACTTGGAACAACTTATTCACAAAAAGAAACCTATTACACCAGGAGTTCACTTTTAAGTATCGCACATCTAGCACAACATAAATATGAATTGAACACACACAACTTGGAAGGTAGTTAGGACTCATAGCCATTGAGGTCCTGGCTATAGATTTTCTTCCAAACACATATTATTCTTGTACCAACAACAGAGCTCTTGTTGAGGTCAGGCAGGAAGTGCAAGGGAAGGCATCTCAATCACCACCATGTTAGAATTTGTAGAGTCTGGGATCATGGTGTTATTATCTGAGCTGACAACGCTTGTCAGGACATCCTCCAGTGAGCCTTCAATGGAGTTCAGAATTTGCACTGCTCCTGGAATACCTGTAAGCAAAACCCAAAACCCAAAACCCAAAACTATGTGATTAGGTTCCCTTCTTAATAGCCTTGATCTTCATCCTGTTTCAACCAGCAGAAAAGAGTTATTTGGCCTCCATAACATGGTTACTGAAAGAGGCCCAAGGCAAGGCTGAAATAGTCCTATTATTGAGGCTTTAAAGCATTAGTGTTCATTAACACAGCCATTTGAAAAATTCTCCTCTCAGTGGACCCCTCATTCCAGGTTTTAAAAAATAAATAAATAAAAATTTATTAAAAATTTTGAAATTTAATCTTGATATCGAAAAATTGGCGAATTTCTCCAACAATTTTAGCAATTTTATGTTGAATTTACACTAGAAAAACAGAAATTACCAAAACATTACCAATTTCTTGGTTATGAAAAGAAAAAATCTGTCAAATTAAAGCACTGCCACCTTTTAAGTGAAAATACATTGACGTTCGGTTAGTCTATAATGGGGGTTAATTATATCATCAAGATTGGATAATACACACTGTGAATTTTCTAAAGTCACCACTAGGCTATACCAGACCTTACAGGGTTTTGTAAAGGTCTTGAACATGTTACAATACGAAATTTGAAGGGCGTTTTATGAAGGCTAAAGGGATTAGTTTGCAGCCATTGATCTCAGTAGAGGACGGCAGTCAAAAGTTCCAAAACATTAGTGAGACAGCCCCTTCTCCTATTCTGAGCATTTCAAACTATTGTTTTTCTCTTTTGTTTTTTAAGTTTTTTGGTGTAGGGGGGGAAGTGGTGGTCCATCCCTAACGCGATTTAGCCAAATTTGGCTATAAACTAGATATGAAAGTTAATAGATTTAAGCATCATTCTATATCTTTTGTGACCTGCTGGAACCTGTTATAGAAATCTGGAAATTTTTAAATAATTGAATTCTGGCGAATCTGAGCTATTTCAACATATATACAATCCTTTGAATATGTCAAAATCCGATTTTTCAGGTTAAAAAAATTGCAAAAATTTCCAGGAAATTTTTTTTACTGATCTCATGTAAATATTTCTTCAAGAACAACAAGCACATTTTTGATGACCTAATATACTTTTTTTTCCCTTTCTTTTTCTTCTTTCATAAAAGAGGCAAAATTTTGCTGGAAAACAAGTTCTTCTCAGTCTCCCTCAAAAATATTGCAAAATAGCAAACATCTCACCCCCCTCCAAAAAACTGATCAACAAGGTTGCTCCAATTTTCCACCACATACTTTTTGGGAAGCCTTTTCCACTCTGCAATAAGATTTTCTTATTTTCCCCAGAGAGAGGAAAAAAATAAAATAAAATTTGAAATGAACATAGAGAAAATCAACTAAAGATGTGTAGTAAATGATAGGGGAGTGGGAGGGGGGTGAGGCTAACCCATGGCCTCAGTTGGTGGTGGTGTTGAAGCACTAGGAGAAGGAGAAGCTGGGGACCAAACAGCCCGTGGCCTACATCTGTTATGGTAAAGGCCACAGGCAGTCAGGGTGAGCATAATCAATAAAACCATGAGTTTTGCTACCTCCACTACATCGCCAGACACCACCGATGCCGGCCATTGCACTGATGGTGGCTCAGCATCTGAACCTATCATGCTTCGCAATGTTGACATAGTGTCACCTCTTCTCAGTTCGACCTGAAATCAGTACTTGAACTGCTCTTGAGAGCCGAGTCCTTCAAAGTATGTCCTGCACACAGGAAAAATGAAAAGAAAAGAACATCAACAATCAGACTTTCAAAAACAAAGGGTATCAAAAGCCAACCCAACAATCAAATTCTTTTTTTTAAAAGCTATGGAAAACCAACCCAATTGATCAAAATTTGCACCACTTTGAGGCGACAATTGAGTATTCAAGAGAAGGTGCTGTGCAGGAAATTAGCAACAAAGAGACTTGAGGATGATGGGGGCAAACAGAGCGCATGCAGTCAGGTCCTTGTGAGACAAATCTCCCAGCTTGCTAATCAGGGGATTCTTGACAACTGATGAAACGTGTTGCCAGTGCTTCTTGCTGCATCTACTCTTCTAACCTGCGGCAGAACAGTTAAACTCTAGACCTTGAAATGAATTGGCATATATGTATGTCCCTGCAAATGCGAGGTGAAGACACAGTGGGACTGGATTAGGCAATTCTTATTTATATGCAATTCTTCAAGAAGTGGCCAACATAGGCAAAAGTGCATGCACAATAAACCCTTCTTCTCGGTAGGCAATTGGCCACTTCTTGAAGTGGCCAACACAGGCAAAAGTGCATGCACAATAAACCCTTCTTCCCGGTAGGCAATTCCTGGGCAATTGCACAAAAATTGCATATAAATAAGAATTGCCTAATCCAGTCCCACTGTGTCTTCACCTAGCATTTTGTGTTTCAGGATTCTCCAGGAACTGTACAAAATGCTGTTCACAAGTGGGGCCCAGCTTTCATTGGTTTAGGGAAGAAGCTCCAAATGTTGGAGATGACACAGGCTTCTTGCAATCCTGGAATCCTATGGATTGGAATGTTGTCCACATTACCATTTGTTGAGCGAAGAATCTGCACATCTTGGGAGGTGACAAAAATGGCTCACAATCACATTTGCCCAGGATGGAACTTGCAAAACCTTGGAGTTGGGCCAAACTTTTAGCATTCCAAGCATTAAAGAGTTAATTTTTTCCTAATTGTAATTTTCATGGGTCTGAGTGCACTCATATTTTGTGCACTATACCTATCTGGTTTATTCGTTTAATTGTTAAGTAATATTTTGTTTGATACTTAATCTTCTATTTTGGGAAGTGCCCCATGTTCCAAAAATATCGGTGATGGGTCAATCAAATGTCTCCTTTTGAGAAATGAAAAAAAAAAAGTGTGAGTGTGCCCTCTCACACCTAGTTAATATTGTGAGGGTTTTAACGTGTCACTATGGTATATAAGTTGTTGGTGACACTTATAATGACTATATAAGCAATCACCAAACCACTCACAAAAACCATAAAATGTGTCTTTGGACATAGAGCTGTAGTAGGAGATGAGGTTGAGTTTGCACTGGGTTTTAGGGTTTTGGGGTTTAAACTTTAGACTGAATCAGTTGAAGACTGGTAGCAGACCCACAAGGGGTTTCAGGAGAGAATTGTCTTGTCTTGATGGGTCCTAGTATCTGAATTTTTCTGGCCTACAAATACGATGAAACAATGGCTCCTGAAGTTGTCCAGGAGGAAGAGCACTTTACCTGGGATTGTAAGCCATAAGTTACAAAAGAAACTGAGGTAACTGAAGCTGTTTTATGGTGTGAAATTCTCTTTTCCTTTTGATGTGGTTGAAGAAAGGTTTCAGGTTAGATTGAAGGAACTCATGCAACATGGAGAACAAGCGAGCTTTGCATTAATGTTGCAGTTGATCTCATTGACATCTGGAAAGGAAACAGCTGCAGAGTTCAAGAGGAAGTAGCAATGGCAAAGAAGAAGTTGAGACTTAGCTTTTTTTGCTGGGAAGTTATCCTGACAGTGCATAGAGCTGGCAAGTGAGCATGGTCCAAAGTCCAATCCAAGCAGAATAACAACCTGTGAGGTGCATATGATGTGTTATGTCAGCTGATTGTTGCTTCTGAAATTGCTTCAGATTGTGAAAGTTGATTTAAGCAACACAACAGTTTGACACCGTATAAATCCCCATGAATATTTGAAAGCCTTGAACCTTTATATTATGTTGTACCTGATGACAGCTCCAAACACAGTCAATTGAGCCTAAAATCAAAGGAACAGGAATCTTGGCAGTGTGGCTAAAACTTGTTTGAAGGGTCAAGGCAAACTGCAGAAACAATACTCCAACAGACACATTTTCTGTCAAGAAACATATGTTTTGTGAGGGTGACTGGGCTTGCATGCAGCTCCAGTGATCATCCTGCCATGATCATTGGGTGTAGATAAACTTGTCAGAGCAAGTTATGCAGCAACTCTGTCATCTGATTCAAAAAAGTACTCCTCTAGTTTAAGGTTTGAAAAAATGAGAACCATGCTCCCAACATTTGCCATGAAAGAATTTCACTAAGCTCGTGAGAATTCCAGGTACAATATGAAACATGCAGTTCTGCAAAAATACAGATGTTTTAATTTGACCAGTACCTAGCCCTAATCCTGAAATCCAAGCATTACATATTTAATCCTTAAGTCTGAAAGGAGAAAATCTAAACCTTACAAATCCCAGCAAGTTGCTTCAGCCCTGTTTTAGGGTTTCCACAATCCCCGGCCCATTGAGTTACATCTCTTCTTCCTATGAAAGAAGAGGTTGTGAATCATGCTTAACAGAGCTTTAAGTTTCAGTGGAGTCATCCTCAAGCAGCATTAGGGTTTGCAACTACACTCTGTTCCTCGTCTCGTCTGCAAAAGCACATGCGATCCCCATTCGATCTCCAAGCATACAACAAGCATGCCTACTTTTTCCCAAACTATCTGGAAGGAGCAGTAGAACCTTATGGAAATAAAACTCGGCAATGTTCTGTCCAATTTACCAAATCAAACAGCAAAGTGCGCAGAAAATCAGAAGATCGAAAAATTCCAAGAGACGGGCCATAAGAAAAAATCTTCAAAATCTAGATCCAGAAAACCCGAGAGAAGCTAACTTTCGAAACATGCACGGCTGAAGTATTTATTTCGAACTCCGCAACTCCATGATACTCTTCACGCGGGGGCCGTAGAGAGAGTAGACAAGGGACTGACGTCTGGCGATCTCCAGCTGCTGCAAACCCCGTTTGAAAGCTGCGTCCACAACGGCAGGATCTGATTGGTCCCGATACTGGTGAAAGGCGTCGATGGCCCTCCGCTTCACATACTCCCGCACGTTGTAGTTGGAGAAACGGCTCGCCTCGCGCAGCAGCGCACGGAAGAGATGTCGCACTTCGCCTGCCGACGCCGCCATTGCTACCCACAACAAAGAAAAGCAACGGAAAAAAACAACACAGCGACAAGAAAGAAGGAACAAAACTAGGGCCGGAAAAAAACAGTTTCGTCCCCTCTTTGTTGCATGCGGACGTTTCTGTCATCCCCACTTTTTACTTGGTCCCCACTTTTGATGAAACTAGCTGGAGCTACCACCATAGTACATTGCAGAGTTTTTCTTTTCTTTTCTGCAAAGTAGCCATTGGGTCCACAGCTGAAGGGCATGGAGTGCTGAACTGGCTAAAACTAAGATGTGTTGGGAGCTCTGTCTGGCCCCACTGGTAGTTTTTAAATCTCAACATGGCTGTCATTTAAAACTTGAAAGTGAAAATTCTGGCCCCTCCTCCAACTTTAGATGTGAAGAAATCTCATTGCCCTTGGAATTCAGTTAGAGGTCTTTGGCTAATCTTCTTTTGCATTTGGCCTATTTTAAGGCAACGTGTGAAATTATTTTGCTAGCATCTGGCAGCTACTTGTTTCAAATTGTAGTGTTTAGGGCATGTGAGTGAGCACTAGTAAATGCATTCTGCACACACAATGCAAACTGCAAGCACACACTTAAACCAAAAACACAAACAACATATGAACATGTAGTAGCAAACAAGGCATCACAAACACTCTCGCCCTGCCAATAGATAAGATGTTGTACATGTACCTACTGTGTTCACACTCTGAACACCAATAAAATCCGTTTCAATCTAAACAGTCTAAACACTTTCACCAAAAAAAGTGGTTCACATAATGTGAACCGGTTCTAATAAAATAAAACTTCCAAAAGTTGGATAAAATGTGATAGTCTCTGTCCCTGTGGGGGGCAGGGCCCAACAAAAGCACTTATGGAGAAGTTGAACCTCTAAAACTAACCATTTTAGAATAAGTGACCTACAAAATTAACCCAAGTTAGCATACACTTATGACTTCAAGAAAACATGCAAAGACAAAACATTATAAGCATTGGACAATGGAGATTGGGCAAGACATGCTAGCATAACAGAAACATCATCTAATGCTAATTCATCCTTCATTTGTGCAAACTTAATGAGAGATAAATTAGTAGAAATTAAATAAGGGAGAGTTCCAAGGATTTACCTTTGCATTGGTTCTTCATCAATGATTTCACATTAACAAATGTATATTTAGTGACAAAGGTAGGTATCATGGTCTCGAAATCTCAATGCATTGCCCAAATATATTAACCATTTACTTCAAGGGCCAAACATTGACCTCCAAAATTAAAGATTAGGTATCCATTTCATTTGAATGTTTTCATGCTTACACTCAAGCAATGACTTGAAGGCCTAGAAGGGGTTTATAATAAAGTTGGAAGACTATTCACAATACGTGTTGTATAAATCACCATGGAAAACCTTGATAATAACCATGAGGTTGCACACAAACACATCTTTCATTTGTGCAAACTTAATCAAAACATGCATGGATTTTAACAAAAATAAGATACAAGAAAGTCTCAACAAAATTTAAAGGTTACATAGATGTTCATAGTTCATCTTTGCTTGTTGGTTTTTAGGGTTGTCTAACACCATATTCACTAAGAACATTCAATATTTTGTCATGATCTTTTAGTAAGGCCCAATATTGAGATCAATTTCATCTTCACATTTTGGAAAATCTTGTTTCATTTTGTTTCCAAGATTTTAATGAGTTTTGTAAACTTTAAATGCTTCTTAAGTGAATGTGTAAAATAGTTGTGGAAGGTTTAACAAATTTTCAATGTAAATGACCAAAAGCAAACTTGACAAGGTTTGCATTTCCAAATTAATGTGATGGGTCATATAATGAATCCTTAGATAAATAGGCACATAGTTGTCATGAATTTGTGTTGTAACACTTGTTCTTTTGCTTTGAAAAACATTAACACCATCCGCCTCAGAACAAGTGAGTTTTTAAGCAATTTGGTCTCATGGCAAGCCACCACTTACCAATAACTCCTCCATAATCATTTTAGTTAGGTTATCATACCTTGATTTTGCAACCACGCTTAATACAAAAAGATGAAAATGGGATTCATCTAGTTTTCCATCACATAATAGTGGATATACAACCATAATGGATTGTGAACTTTATAAACTTTATCAAAATTAAGATTAATGTACACTTTTAGCTTGAACTATTGCCCGAGTTGCCCTTGTCACCACTTGGTACATGAATATTGTCATGGTCCAACTCAAGTTTTCATTTCCATGATTTTGGATGTTTTTTTGGCATTACCAAAAATTCATATATAATGGCTACAATGATTCATATTCCAACATTGGATGACCTTGTTGCAGCAAATGAAGGATAGTCGAAAATTGAACGTCTTTCCTTACTTTTTTCTAGCCACCCCATGTGCCAATTACGCACCAATAATTTCCCAACTATGGAAAATAAAGGTTCTTTAGTTCTTGGCATGGTTACACACTTTGGAATAATACTAATCCCTTTTTTTCACATTAGACCTCATATTCTTGTTAGTTGTATTTACACCTTACATGATTACAAAAAAAAATTCCCCTTATGAGCAAGGAATTTGTCCTTCCTTTTTACATTAGTACAAATCCTACACTTGACAATGTTCAACTTCCATCTTCCTTGGTAAACAATTCAGCCCATGGGAGTTTCATTACCATTTGTTTTGGAATTTTTTTGTGACATCATAATTTTGCTTCTTGATTCCTACCTTGGATGGGATTGGCAAATTCTCTTCATGGGTGTGGGAAAACTCACAAAAAGACATATTGACATCTTAAATTTAATTTAAAAGATCAAAATTACAACCAAACAACATGGGAGGGAAAGATGAAACCACAAGATGAAGGAGTTATATCACAATTAAGAATGACAAGAAGACCACCCATGATAAAGTTCCCAAAGGAAAAATAAAATTTGAACTTGCAAGTAAGTAGGAGTAGTGGTGGCATTGTGATAAAAGAAGATAACAACAATTAACAAATCTTTATTACAATCTATGTAATTGAACAAAAAAAAATTTAATTTTGCAATCTTAGGTCCAATGAGCACATAATAGTGGACAAACAATTATTGTTTTTATACACATTTAATTTTTGCATTAGAAAATAAAAAACATAAGAGTGAGGTTGTAGAACCCTAACCATTTGCTATGAAAATTTAATCTCATTGACAAAGAGTCCAATTATTGTTCATGGATATAAGGTATTTGGTTTTCAAAGTTCCGTTATCAAATTTGCATTAGATCAACAATGCAGAGCTCAATAATGCTTAAATTAATATTACATTAGTTCAATAATGTTTAAATTAAATTCAATACAATTGTTTTTGCAAAGGAATGTCATAGGATTTAAAGCAATCAATTTCATGTGTGATCTTTGTCAAATAAGTTTTTTATATAATAAATATCAAGAGCTTAGAATTTGCATGGTAAACAAAAACATTTCCCCTATTTTTAAATCACAAAAAAAATTACACCTAGTGTATATTTTTATTTTGGGCAAACATAAAAACCTTATAAAACATAATAGATGGAACCTATTTTAATGAGACAATTTCTTGTACCTAGAATGAAGGGCCATTGTTAGTTTGCAAACATGAATGTTTTGCTTTAAAATCATTTGAAAGTGTCATGGGTGAAAAACAACAAATCAAAACCATCAAAATTGCAAACACATCATTCAATCTTTAAAAACATTCATGAAGGAATAAACTTTTTGATATGGGTGTTAACATTATATGAGTGATGTTCAATAAAATCATAGATGATAACAAATAATGGAAAGGCATAGTGGGCTTGGTTGGGTTCTCATTGTCAAGTTTTTTATCATTTGTATGATTTTGTAAAACAAGCATCACACAAACTCTTTGGGCTTATTGATTATCGATGTGCAATGTTGATGTGCAATGTTTATTATCAATTTACACTTGCCATTGATCTACTAAGTACATGCATGACCATAAGCAAAAAACACATAAAACTTTACAAGCATATTGCACCTTGCGATTATATAAGATCACACAAATTGGCCTATTGCACAATCCACACCAAAATCATTTATAACATGGTTATGGACCTGAAGATGCAAATAATAATAATGAGAAATTGTATTATCTTTTATTGTCAAGTTTGATCTAGTTCATTTAATAAACATCAATGCATAATGTGCCCATTGTGATGGAAGATCTTTGTAACACCCACCATTAGTGATTGTCCTCATTGAAAACTTGCAGAACATGTTTTGAAGACAATATAAAATATTAAAACTTCAAAACATCTTGCAATTTTCTAAGATGGCACAAACTTCAAAATGACTTTTGTTTTGCATGGTGCACACAAAAGTCATTCACAAGACCTCTACAAAGTTGATGATGCAAAACACAAAAAAATAAAAACAAAATTATACACATTCTTGTTGACCACCAAGGCTTGAGGAAGTTCAAAAAAAACATCAATGTAATTTTGTGTAGTGCTTATCACCAGCAATCTATTTCATCGAAAGGTTGCAACTTGCACAACAACAAGCTTTGTAAACATAAAATGTTAAAATCATTGAAAACCTTGGAGATTGTAGTTAATGAGTAAGAACTCTTGCAAATGGAATACTGTCACAAATAACGTTTAATTATTGATGAGTAGAAACAACAAAGAAAGGAGCTATGGCAAAGACTTTGACATAAACAATGATAAACTTTGGTGATGAAGGTGCTAATGTCTTTGTGAGTAGGCTATTTGATAACTTAGATGTGGCATTCACACAATATTAAAAATCTTCCATGTCCCATTTTGGCAAGAAGGAAATTAGGGTTGGGGTTTACTTTGGTGAATCCACATCATCATCAAATGTTTTCTGACCCATCCCATAAGTTTGTTGCTACTTTACAATGATTTAAAAATTTTCACACCATACTTTCCTTTTGTATTGGTAGCCATGATTTTTTTAAATAGAAAAAATGGTGATAAATCACTAGAACAAATAATGGTGCCATGGCAACTTTGACACATGTTTGGGGCATAGTCTACCAACAATTGTTAATTGGTAGATGTTTGTGAAATAATTATTTTTTTGAAAAAAATGGTTTGTTAGCCTCAATTGGTAGATGTTTGTGAAAATAATTAATTTTTTGAAAAAATGGTCCGATAGCCTAAACTGATAGATGATTGTGGAAATTATTTTTTTGAAAAAATTGTTTCAACAGCCTCAATTGGTAGATGATTGTGGATTTAATTAATTAAAAAAATGGTTTGGCAGCATCAATCTGAATTTTTCAGAATATCAACAATAATGACTAACTATACTCTGCTTTCAACTTGCTAGTGACATTATTGAAATATTTTCATGGTTTGGATGTTTGGACTAAGTGATATATGGGGAAGGCCTCAAGTTCAATTTTGTGGAATTTCAGTAGTGCAAGTTCAAGTTTTTGTTTTCTTCTGGGTAGGCCTTCTTCAGAATAATTAGTGCTGAACATCAATCATATCTACAGTAATTAATTAATTAATTTTTGAACCTTTATTTCAAAAAATGAAATAATCATGAAGATTTAATATTTTCTTTCATAAATTTTTTTCTTTGAATTTTTTATAAAATTTCAACATTTGTGAAAATAAAGTAATTAGTGTTAAAGTTGCCAAGGTATTATGGTATTTCAAATATTTTTACTGATGACATTATTTTATTATAACAAGCTTAGATGGATAGGACTATCACAGGAGTTGATGGTGGATTGTTGTGGTGGGTAGTTGTGATCAGTCTTTTGTTGATGAATTTTTTCATCGCAGTCATAGAACAAAAACAAAATTGGAGCACATGATTGATTTTTAAATTAAAAGCATTTCTAGAAACAATGAGAGAAATTTTTTATTTTTTGAGGAAATTCCCTAAAAATCTGAAGTCTCTTTCTAATGTGTTTACTTCTTAATTTGAATATCCTAGTACACCTTAGATGCAGTTTTTTTTTTCTTTTGGCAAAATAACTGTGGCAACAAAGGATTTTGGAAATTTTTGGAGAAAATTAAAAATTAGTGTAAATTAAAAATAATTGGAAACATTTGCCAACCTTTCAAAAACAAAAAAATTTGAAAAAGAAAAAGAGAAACCCTACTTAGATTACTCTTTACATAATCTCCATATTGTCAATTGTATGTTATATTGAAAATAAATTTCATGCTATTCAAAACTTGAATTTGAGTTAGTCCCTGTAAAAGAACTTTTATTGAATCTTGGCCTGTACACAGTATGGATCAAATTCCAGAGTTGGCTGACAGGAAACTAACTTTGCCTGTGTACAGGGTAATTTGGATGACGTTCAGAAGTTTTGAAATGTATGAAACTGGAGTTGGGACCTCTAAAAGAATCTGGCGCTAAAATTTGGGCTCTGCACACTAATTTGGATGAAGTTCCAGTTTTGAGTAGCAGCATCGAACTGAGTTTGGATGGAGTCTAACAACTGTATTTGGATGAAGTCTAAATACTGAATCAAACTGTACACAGAAATGTGGACAGAGTCCAACTGAATTTGGACCTGCAAAAGAATGTTGAATACAACTTGTGCAAATAACTAACGAGTACTGGAGAGTGGCCATTGATTTGCCCTTTTGGCCCCCACTGTGTGAACGGGGTTCTAGCCCCGTATGACCATACGACCCTAAGCTACACAAGCGTAGTTGAGCGAGCCTCATACTATACGACCTGCACAACACGAGCGGAGTCGAGCGAGCGTCGTAGCATACGATCCCGAGCCCACAAGCGTAGTTGAGTGAGCCACGTACTATACCAACTACGCGACACAAGCGTAGTTGAGCTAGCCGCGTATTATACGACTATACGCAATGCAGGCGTAGTTGAGCGAGCCTCATATTATACGTCCTAGACACAGGCGGAGTCAAGTCCTCCAGGGCCGCCGAAGAAGAAGTAGCTTCCCCAGTTCGCGAAATCTCCAGATTGTTGGATCGAAACGTTGTAGCAATTGGCGTTGGTGACACCCAAAAGACTCAAATCGGCATTCATGGGAGTGAGAGCAGAGTCGTAGAATATCACGTTTCTTTGGTATGCGGGCAAGGGGAAGCCGGCACTCGGAAATGCTCCAGAACCCATACTTGTGTTTGTGGGTATAGTGGAAGGCGCAATCTCGCCGCCCCATTCCACAGTATCCGCACTGGTTTGTAGAGTCGTGTAGAGACTCGACGGCCAGTAACCCACATTTGTTTCATTGATGAACAATGACCATCCCGGGATTGTAGAATCGAAGGTCACCGAGATGGAGATTTCGTCCTCGTAGTTGAATTCGTTCTGAGTCTCCTCGGCGAGTGTGGTGTATGCTAAGCTTCCACCCAGTACCCAAGTGTTGCTTGTCTGCACAAACCCAGGACATTCCAGATTGTAGCACCCAATTCCCTGGTAATCATCTGAAGTCCAGTAGACAAACAGATGTGGAGCTAGAGGGTTGTCCCCCTGGTGTAAAGCTGGATATGTCTGCCACCCAACTTCCACTGTGTTGGTGTTGTTCCCGTTCCCCGCAGCAATCCACAGTTGTGAAAGGCTGAACTCGTTTGACGGATCTCCGATCACAGGTCCATTCACACTGAAAATTGCGCCTGCACCCGCGTAAGCTCCCACCGTCTCCGGCGCTCCCACTACTGCATACAGATGTCCTAAGTCATTCGCAGCTGCAGCGGATCCATTACCCATGTGTTTCGAATGTCTTGGATGTCTTCTGTAGTACTGCTGTTGTTTTCTCAAGCTCAGCTGTTTGGAATCCGTTGACATTCTCTGTACCGGGATGGAACCTTCAGGGCATCCTCCATGTTCCCTGGCAAAACGTTGTGGGTGCAGTAAGGACTGTTTATCTGCATTTTGTTGCTGCAAATTCAAATGTGTTGATGATGATTCCTGCATCCGAATGATATGATCTTGGAGTGCAGGGTGATGAGCTGCAATTTGCTGTTCTATGGGGATACAATCTACCCAGCTTCCATCAGAAACTCGGAATGATTGCACAGCAGGACCATGCATAGGAGCTCCATTACTGCTGTCTGTGTAAGCTTCTAATCTTCTTTCATGTCTTGAAGCTGCTGTTGCAGCTTGTCTCAATTCTCTCCCTTGAGATGACCCAACAAATATAATGGTCACAAGTATAACTAGCCGAATACAATATGTGCCTATAACAACCCATGATGAGTACAAACGCCTGATCCTTGCTCCAGGAATTGTA
>Ga0116228_10003078_pt1 | contig 14603 bp, 7 predicted proteins | sample S1TSphfallax_2_FD_89694 | JGI IMG/M metagenome (GOLD analysis project Ga0116228, IMG submission 89694) | Host-associated microbial communities from peat moss isolated from Minnesota, USA - S1T2_Fc - Sphagnum fallax MG | ecosystem: Host-associated > Plants > Peat moss > Unclassified | place: USA...
TAAATAAATAGTTGATAATCATGGAATGCATCTTAGTTTTGTAAGTTGTGTGAACAACATTTGGCATGCATGGGTATTTTTTGACTAATAAATTCTCGACCAAATCATCTCAAATTGTGTAATGTATCTATGAAGGAAGGTAGTTTGTTTGTTTTGTTTTGTACCAATGAGATCCATCGAACCAACCAGGATGCTTCAGATCGCATTCTTAGGGGAAAAAATTCACCATTTTTTGACAAAGAAATTGAGAAAATTTTGGATTTTAAAAAAAAAAGAAGAGAGTAAATCTGACTATTTTTGTTAAATGTTTTTGTTAAGTTTGACAAAATTTCAATACGAAAAAAATGTTTAAAACAATTTGTAATAATAACAAATTACTCCAAATTATCACCCACCAAAGATTAGTTGCAGACACATTGAGCACACCCATTTGCACCTAAATACTAAACACTTTTGCAATAGGGTTCCAAACTTCCAATCTCCAACCATAGTTCAACCTCACATGCAGGCAAGGATGGAGCCGGGTCCATGGGACAACTCAGGTTTCACCTTGGTAACCTATCCTGGAAGAGGTAGGTTGGTAGATAGGTAGGTAGGTAGGTAGGTAGGACAATAGGTGGTTACGAACACAAGTATATGGATGTAGGTAAAAAGCTAATGGTTAGTAGGGTAGGTAGTAAAAAAAATTGGTAACTAAAGTTAGCTAGGGAAGTGAAACCCAATGAAAAAGTATTTTCTGTTCACTTACCATCCATCCCTCATTCATGGTGTGCTGGTGTCTGTCATTTCACTCCAACCCAAAATTCAAGCCCTAAACTCCAAACCCTAAATACAGAGTTTCTGTAGCCAGTGTTGAGGGGCTTGACCTTATGAGCTTCATTTTGTTCACTAGAAGAACCAGGCAGGATTCTTAAAGAGAAATTATTTTCTTGTCTGACCTCTATAGCCAAATATGGCTCATTCTTCTTATGGATGATTCCATACCACCTACCACACAAAATTGGCTAAAAAAAAAAAAGAAAAAATAAGAGTAATTGCCAAAATTTTCTTTTTAATTTCTTTCTTAAAAATTTACAGGTTTTTCCTTGAAAAATAGCGAATTTGTGACAGAATTTTCCTTTCTCAGGGGCAGCTTCAGCAAATGTCTGCTGAATAATTAATTAGTTTTGAAGATTCCGTTACGAAAATTGAAATATAATTCCAGAATATTCCTAAAGATCCTTCATTTTCCTTGAAAAAAAAACTGTTCTTTAACAAAATAAAATAATTTAGCATTTCTAAAAGTAACATAATTTGTGCCAAAGTCACCAAGGAACTCCGAGAAGCTTCAGATTTGTAACAAGATTTGGTTATTGTTTTTTTTATAACCAGTTAGTTAATAACCTAACTGCTTGAAATTGAGTTTTCAAAAAATCCAATGAATTACGTGGATGACCTGGTTATCATCCATATAGGGCATCAATCGTGAAAGGTTAGACATTTTTATGATAAAGAACATTATTTTTTAAATTTAAAAAAAAAAACCCTCTAATTGGTGTATGATTGATAGGTTAACTATGGTTATCAATTGGGTATTTGAAAACTTACCCTTATGCATAATGATTATTATCAAAAATATTAGTGACCTAATTGTCACCCCAAAAAAATATTGATAACCTATCTCACAAACATAAAGATTTATTAGAAAATAACCTACTTGGTGGTTATGAAAGGAAATCAATAACCGGTCAACACCGGTTTGACTCAAGACTCAAAGGTGATTTGTAGGCTAGTTGTTATCAAGGAGTAAGAAGGTTTTCATAATCTCTCTTGAATATGGTCGAAGGTGATTACCAATGTTGAGTGGTTATTAACTTTTTTTCATAATCGTTGGTTCCAGTTTTGATTTAAATTTAAAAAAAAATTGAGACAATTTCCAATTTTATTTGATTTTTTCATATTTTATGTCCAATTTTTTAATCTTATTTATTTCATGCCTTGACCGGTTCTCTCTCAATTGCTTCTTAATTCATTTATATTAGTTGGTTATATTAAGTTGGTTCTTTAACTTCATTTGTAGATTTTTGGATTATGATCATTTTTTCGAAATTTTCATGAGCCAAAAACAAATCAACAAGGTTAATATTTTAAAGAAAATATGTGATCACATTTCAAAGATATATGACACAAAAAACACTAAATTAATCCTCTCTCAATTCATCTTGTTCAAATGAATCTTCAAATTCATTTAATTCTTATTTTAAATTTAATATTGAACCTATCAATTCTACCAAGTTATGAGGAGCCTTACAACCCACCCATGCATCATTTGGCCAGTTCTTATTCACAAAGATTTATTTTCAAGATTATTATAAATGGCATTTCTTCAAATTTGTAGAATTCCGACAAGGGAAAAGATCCTTTCAGTTTCAATTTTGAGAAGTTCTTACAATCCCTAATATACGTTTAGCTAAAAAATCAACTATTGGGAACATAGTTTCATGGTTTTTGCACCATTGCAAAGTGCATTTGATATCTTTTGCATCCTCTTGATATTCTTGAAATTTCAATAATTCTCAATTAATAAAGCTCCTTTGTAGGTTCACTAATGTTGACCACCATCTCAAAGATGTTCAAATTGCTATCTTCATCACTTTTGGAAATAAAAAAACTTTTAGCCTCAAACAATGGATGAAAATGATTATAAGATTTTAAAAGCATAGGAAATGAAGATTTCTTATTTATTTTTTTGGTTATGGTGATCCCAATAAAAAAAGACATCAATTTCAAACATTTGAATCTAAGATTTAACATCAAGGTTAACATATTATGGGCTCTTCTTTTATCATATTTTGTTTAAAAGGAAATGAAAGAGTCAATGACCCCAATGATTTACTTAATGTTCTTTGCAAAAGTTTCCAACTCACAAATCAAAATAGAATCATCATCATTAATCAAAACATTTGATGAAAGGAGATGGTTCATTTTTTTCTTTGGACCTTACATTCATGGATATGATTACATTCAAATCATTGCTCAACAACTAGTGATCATTGGATTGGTTTCATAACAAACTTGACCCCTCCATGTATTTATGTTTTTACAACACTCATTACTAGAATTCTTGGTTTTTCAAAACAATCCAAGTTGATTGAATGGTTAATGAACATGTACATTTTGATTAGAGGCTAGGGGTTTGAATGACATGTGTATCTTTTGACCAATCAACATGGTTGAAATGACATATTTGATTATTTGTCAATTGGACATCTAGTCAAATTAAACAAAAAAATGACAATCTTGATCAAAATGGCCAATGGAGTTTTAATCAAGTAAAACATTTAGTCAATATGGCCAATGTTATTACTACATATGTACTTACCTACTCACCCACTGACCTATTACAACATACCTATTCACCTATTACAACTTACCTACCCACCCATCCACCTACTACAACCTACCAACCTACCTATTAATTATTACATGCTTACTTACCTATTTATCCACCCACATATTAATTACCTTCTACAACCTACTTAACCACCCACCCACCTACCTACCTATGTATTTCATAGTCTTGTAGTGATGTGTTGAAATAAACATGTTAAATAAATTTTTTGACAAATGGTGAACACTTTTTGATGGTGTGGTCCTTTGGTTAAGGACTTGGTTTATTATTGGGGAGGTCAAAGGTTCAATTCTTAATAGTTAAGACCTATGCACATTCTTAGGGGGCTAAGGTAGGTAGGATAAGCTAAGTTAAATAAGTTATACTATTTTTGATAATAATTAAAAAAAGAAATTATTTAAGTAATTTGACTAGTCAAATGGTTCCATTATTCACTAGTCAAAATAATCAATCAAATGGTTTTTACTTTGCTAGTAAAAAAGACCACCTTAGTCACACTAGACATGTTAAAATCAATTTGTCCAAAATGATAGGGGGTCTTTTTGACCTTATTGAAATTTGGTTTTTTTAACCAGAATTTCCAGTTTGAAAAACCAAGAATTTTAATAATGACTTTAATAATGTGCTCAAGGTTAAATGTTAATGAATTGTTGATCAATTTATTATAATAACATTAAAACATCATATCAATGATTGATCAACACTTCATTAACATTTAAACTTGAACATGTTAAAATTTTGTACACACATATACATGGGGGCAAGTTTGTGAAATTATGATGCAAACAATGACAATAACATACATATTGTCTATTATATTATGTAATATATGCCATGTGAGTGAAGGGGGAAACACAACCAATGAGTAATGACCCTAGGACTAATCTACTTGTTTCATTTTGAAAAAATGGTTCCATTTTTCAAATGTGTTAATGGACCAAGGTTGAGAAAATTAAACAATTACATTCTTTCCAATTTTGCAAATGGGTGAATTTAGCAAGATTTTGACCCTACTTATTACTTTGTTTTTTACTTGTAAAATAAAAAAAATAGTTTTCAAAACTTCTAACCTTCCTTTAATATCTCAAATCAAATGAAACCTTTAGAGTTCCTCATTGGCACCTCTAGCCTTCGTTTAATTTCTCAAAAAGAATTGTACCATATCATTTGGATGTGAAAAAATACCCCAAAAGTAGCTCCAAAAATTATTTTAGTTTTTGAGGGTTCGGGATGAATTGAGCTATGAAAAAAAAGTCATTGACAAAAAAACACATATTAGAAAGTTCATCACATCAATATTGAAGGCTAGGAAAAAAGAAAAAAAAATTTGCAAAAATATTCATATATTTTCAAGTGTTTGAAATCTACTTCTCAAATTGCCAAAAATAAATAAAGGTCCAATGCAAGTACTTGCAAGTGCACCGAAAAAACATAATCAATTCATTTTTTCTTTTGAAACCAATACCAACAATAGTTAAGAAAGAATGTACCTAAAAAATTGACATTATTTTCAAAATTTTATCTATTTGTTGTACCTTTTATTTGAAACCCCCAATTTTTGCATGGTAGAGTTATTTTTTGGGCTACTTTATCATGCTTTCACCCAAAATGTGAAAGAACATCTACTTACAAATTATACAATGTAATTCAATTTTCATAATAATAAACATCATGCAAGAAAAGTGCAAGGTGTTTATTGAGTGAAAAAATGTTTCAAAATGAAAAGAAAAAGTTTCAAGGTTTTTTTCAAGGTGTAATAAATGTTTTTAATTTGTAGATTATTTTTGCATAATCAAATTTAATCACATTATCAACACATCATTTTCAATAAAAAATAAAAATTCAAAATAAATAATGACACAATCTTGGGGGAAAAAAACATGTTTTATGTGTAAAAGTTGTTAAAGTTGTAAGCACCCAACAATTTCTTTTACCTCCAATGAAACTCCAAATTGTAAAACAATGCATAAGGAAGGGTAATACCAACCACAAAAGGGAAAACAACATGATGAACATGAGGTAATAATAACAACATGATGAATATGTCACATACACCATTTTCACATGACGAATGAAGTTCATTCATATGGATGTTCATTCATGATTCATAGTTAATTTTTAACTCAGTCCCAATTAATTCCCAATTCATTATTAATTAACTTTTAATTCACTATTAGTTAACTTCAAGTTTATTTTTAGTTAGTTTCAAATTTATTTTTAGTTAATTCATAATATATTTTTAATTAATTTTTGGCTTACTTTTAGTCAACTCATAATTAAATCTTAGTTCATTTATAATTCACTTTTAGTTAAATCCTAATTATTTCATAGTTCATTTGTCATTAGGAAGCCTCTTAAAAAGATTTTTTGGTCGACGGGCACATTAATTTTTTTATAAAAACTTCTTTGAGTTAAGTTCCTAAAGGGGTATAAATAAAGGTAGGAATCAAAATTACCTTTAGTCTATTCAACACCAATTTGAAGTACAATCTTGTTCTATAAACTTGTTTTGTTTTTTGTGTTTATGTTTGTTTATTTCATTGCAATAAAAAATTTGTTTGTATTTTGGTTTGAACCTTTCATGCTATTGGTTTTAACCTTTGCGTTCTTGTTTTGGTCCTTTTGTTTCACATTTTGACTTTATACTTAAACTTATGCTTTCATCACTTGTCTTGATAATTTTTATGCCTATGACAAAATGTGAGGCAACAAAACAACACAATGAACACCAAATAACACAATGAACACAAGGCAACAACAACAACATAATAAACTCAAAGCAACAACAACATGAAACACCATGCAATAACAAAACATGATGAACACAAGACACAAATAACAACACAATGATCACTAGTTCTTAATGAACCGAATATCTGAACTTCCCATGTCTGAAAATTCATGTATCAACTTAGGTAATGCCCAAGAATATAATTGGCCAATTCTTTGCTTGAAATTCTACTAAGAACTAGGTCGATTTTGAAATAGTGTTTGGTACCCACCCAACACTAGTGATTATGTTGTAGGAGAAAGTCCTATACTTGTGAGTTCTCTTGAGGGACAGCCGCCCAAGGGTGCTCTTGAACCTCTGGTGAACCCACGAGTAAGGGAACCTCTAGGTGTGTAGTCGGCTTCTCTTTTCCTTTCCTCCATGGGAATGTGGGAACATATCAAAATATAAGAATCTCCCCTTGTCGTTTCAGCCCGGGGTTCTTCTTCTGAGGGAGATCCCTCAAAATACACACAGAAATAAAAAGAGAATCATTTACAAGATGGTAAAGACCTCATCTGATTTTGCTAGAGTAGTAGGAAGGCAAATTACCAGGTACAATTTTGCCTGCATGAAGAGCAATCATTTCAAAGGGTATCATGGGAGAAAAAACAGCAAAATAAAAGTGTGACAGATCTTTATGCACATTAAAGTACTCGGCCATGAGCTTCACCATTATTGCACCTGTGTGTGCCTCTGCCTCATGTGGGCCTTTACTTCGATAAAGCTTGTGGCCTTGGGTTTTACTTAGCACTTAAAACCCTGACCTAGATTTTTTTCTGTGTGTTTGCAGGTTCGTTCCCAGGCAGAACTTTCAAGCACATGAGGAGGAACCTTATGAATCTGTTTGGTTGTCTCTCCCTGCATGATCCTTCCAAAATTAGGTCAATATTTCTCACATCCAAGTTTAGTATTTTACCACCTTCTTCCTACCCCATCCATAAAACTAAAACTGGGACTGCAAATCGGTGGGAGACTACTACTAATAGCAACCCACCTGGACAACAGGTCTTTGGCTTTGCTTTGCTACCAGCCTCAGCATCCTGAGCCAAAACCATTCTGCTGACCCAAACCGATATGTTTTGATTTTTCTTCCTCCAGTATTCTTTTGCAGGGCCACATACTTGTTGGCACCTGTGCACCTGCTCTTAGCATGAAGTGACCTGGTATTGAAGCTCACATTTTAAAAGTAAAAAGACTTCTAACTGTCAGCTGGGCACCCACCCCAGTGTTTTTTTCAAGGATTCTGACTAGTTGAAACTGTGCCTCAGCCAAAATCACATGCCAGCACACCTGTCTCAGGGTCTAGACACTCAGAGTAGGTCTTAATTGTACTCTGAGTTTAGCCAAAAACTTGGAGATCAGTTCTCAGATTCTGGAGCCATCTTGCAATTTTGCTTGCCTCAAAAACACGCCCAAAATCTTAGTGTAGTGGTAGCCAGACCCAAATCCCACTCCAAATCTGGCAATTTATTTTTCACCAGTTAAGAAAAATAAAAATCACCTGCGCTTCATCAAACCTGTGCATTCAAGTCATGCAGTCTGTGCATTGACACCATGTAACGGCTGCATCATGCCGCCAAAAAGAATCTTCAATATACATACTACTGACATCATGAGGAATGAGCCACTAGGTAGTCTTTTGCTTCTGATTCATGATGGTTTTCCTTGTGCAGAGTAATTTTGTAGTTCACAACTTCCAAGCCAAGTGTGGATGTTTGCCATCTTGAAAGAAAGCTTTTTCTTTGACACCACCAATTTCTTTCCTAGAGATCAATTTCCAGATCATAATGAGGATGTGTCATCATATGACATCCAAGCTAACTGGGCTGCAGTTTTACTGGTCAAGTCACTTCATAAGGAAATGTTGCCATGAAACTTCAGCCTGTTCATCATGATGATCCTCTCACATACAGAGTCTGGTTTGTGTTAGAAAAGTCTAGTGGGATTCCCCATTGTCCTCTTGATGAACTATAGGGACTGCTTGCAACATTGTCACCACCAGCATGTGGCAAATCTTCCCATTTTCGCTTTACAGTCATGGATTTGCTTGAACCTGGTTTGTTGGCAATATAACGTCTATTAGGTTCTGGGCTGGCACAGATAGGGAGCGGTTGCTGACCTACTTGACGTTTCAGATCAAACATGTACACCAAGTTCCCATCTTTCCCAGGCTCATATCTCATGTGCAGGATTTGGTAAAGACCAATGTAGGTGTACACCTCACCTGTCGGGCTTTTCTTATCCCTGTCACCACGGATAACCCGGATGGGCCAGTGACCCTTATAGCTGTTCTTCAGTGCCTCATTCCCTCTGGTCAACACCTGGTCTGCAATGCAATGTGCAGTACTGGATCTGGCTGAGAGCCCTCCTTGGCCAGTGTATGTGATGAACTCGCCATTATCTATGTCATCTCGGTATGGGTTCCCCCAATGTTTCATTACAATGCTTGTGGCCACTGAAGTGCCTGAGCGTGCTCGCACTCGTGCTTTTGTTTTGCTTATAAAGGCAATGCCAGCTTCTAACTGCTTGTGAAGACCAATCACAACCATCTCAATCCTGTACCAGAAACGATCCCCGACACCAATTCCTGGTACGTTCCCAATATACTCATTGGTGTTCACCTGCAAACCCCTCAACCTCATCTCAGTGGCAGCTTTCAGGTCTGGCCTCTTCAAACATGTAAGTCCCTCTGCTCTCCCCTTTGCTACTCGAAGCTCTTCTGCCTCTCTCAGTTTTTGCCGTAACTCCTCAAACGTGTAAAGGGCCTGTATCACCTTTTGCCTGCAATCCAAGAAAAGCAATACATGACTACTAGTTAACAAAACCCCCATGGCCATAATTGCTACACATTGATCTAGCTCTGCCTCTACTACTCAAAAATTTCCCACAAAACATCACAAACCACCTGCAGCCATAATTGCTACATGATCAGAAGTCTGTCTCCTCTACTCAAATTCACACACACACACCCGCCTGCAGCCCCTAAATTTTTCCTACCTTATACACACTACACAATGTTGCTTTACATGTCAAAATTGGTGATACAAATTCTTCAATAATGCTGCCACCTCTGCAGCAACATTAGGTTAGGAATGTTCACAGAGTTCAACATTATTACAGTGAGTGCTTGCTTGGTCACTGTGAAGAGAAGAAGAAGAAGCAGAAAATCCTAATTTTGGCACCAAAAAGAGTAGACTAGCAAAATAATTGCTGCAGACTTGTGATTTTCTTAGTACCTCTCTTTGTCAGGATCTTGGCCATTTGTTGGCATCAATCCCTTCCAGCTCTCCACATACTTGAATTCCTGGAGTTTCATGACTGGCACCTTCCTTGGAGGGTTGGAGGTCTTAGTGCACGAGCTATTCTTAGGAGCTCTGCAGTTTGGCTTGAAGTGATGATCATGATGATGGTAATATTTGGTTGTTGCCACTGCCACTGTGGAGATACCTATCATCATGTCTGGGTTGAATGCTTCTTCTTCTTTAGATTTCTGGGATCTCACAATGTCCTCCTCTGGCTCAGCTTCAATGCTGCTGCTGCAAAGAGCAGATTCTCCACCAGGTCCTGCTTCTGCTGTTGCTGCCTTGTCTGGAGGCGGCTTCATGTCCTGGCTAGTCCTCCTCCTCTTCACATGAGGATCAATGTAGGAAATTTCTGAGCCTGGCTTTGAGATCATCCTAAGCCAGCCTGGTGGAAGAACTGTATGATACTGTGAGCTACAAGCTGGTGAAGAAGAAGAAGAATCATCTTCAAGTGGACCTTTTGACAAGAACCTTGAATTGGAGCTTTCAAAAACCTGACTTGGCTTCTGAAATTCAGCAACAACAGAACTTACTGTAGCTCTAGCTCCTCCTCCTCCTCCCAAGCCTGGACTTAGAATCTGAGCCTTTTTGATGTGATCAATTTCACACCAGGAATCAAACATGCTGCGGGCCTGTAAAAGATTTCTTCCAACTCCCAGAGGTGGTGCAGCTTTTGAAGAGGAAGTTTGAAGATTGGAACTCACAGCCTGATGCAGAGCCATATGATCCAGACTAATTCCCTGAATCTGCTGCTGCTGCTCCTTTGCTGAATCATGATCTTCATCCCTGCCTTCATGTTGTTGTTGTTGCAGCTGCTGCTGCTGCTGCTGCTCTGAGGAGTCAGTTCCCACACATTGAACTTCATCTTCTTCTTCTTCTTCTTCTTCTTGCTCCTGATGCTCAGCTGCTTCTTGAACTCTAGTATCATCTTCCTCAAACCCGGCATCATCATCATCATCCGCCTCCTCAGAACCACCATACAAGAAGCTTCTGCCATTGTTGTAGCCTTCATGATCAGAGCCGTCATAACAATCGACACAATCTTGGATCCGGGCAATGTTTTCTTCATGATCATCTTCTGCTGCTGCTGCTGCTGGTTCCGAAGAAGAGACGTCCCGCGAGGCAGCGCCTGGGACATGAGGAGGAGGAGGAGCAGGAGGATATAACGGCTGCTCCACCACGACGGCCTGATCAGCGGCATCGTCACCGTCATGCAAAAAATTCTCCTCCTCCGTCGGAACTGTTGTAACAACAGCAGCTATAATTCCCTCCTCCTCCTCCTCCTCCTCAACAATTCTACAATCTGACATACCACCTGCAGTGACGGAGCCGGCAAAATTGATACCACTACCACGACCCAAAACGTCCTCACCGTCGGAATCATCGTCTTCGGGAATCGACTTACTACTGCAGCTTCTAGTCTGATCAGCCTTGGATTCCCGGATACAGTCAGACAGGAAGGACAAGAAGGGCGTCAGATCCACCGTAGGCCTCTTCTCCCGATTCTCCTCCTCCTTCTTCTGCGGCTCCTCCTCTAGGCACTCCTCCTTCTCCTCCTGCTGAATTAGCACCTGCAGATTCTCATCATCTTCACATGACTCCTGCAACATCAAATTTTCTTCCACACAGTGAAGATTCTCCTCTTGAACACACTTATCGTGAGTTTGAGCCTGTGATCCATCCCCCTCCTCCTGCTTCTTAGAGTCCTCCTGCTCCTGTTTCTCATTCACTTCCAAAAGCACATACAGTGCTCCATTCTCCGCTCTCTCCTTTTTGACTCCAACAAAACTTGCCAAGGAACTGGCACACTCTGGATCTTCTGATCTTTGCAAACCTTCACCGCAGCCTCCTCCTCCTCGTCCTTCTCCTGCAGCAGCAGGAGAGTTCCATCTGGTCACAGTGTTGCGGCCCGGCGCGAGCACCACATGAGTCACAACGCAGTCATCCTCGTCCTCGTCCTCTTCTTCGTCGTCCTCGACTGGCCTGCTACCTAAAGTCGACCTCGACAAATCCATACAAACTGGGCCGCGGACAAAAAACCACAAAACAAACACACACACAAAACCCCCACTTCTTCTTCCCCTACCAGACTATCAATTTGAAGAGTTCCACCGGTAGAAGAAACAACAACAACAACAACAACAACCCCAAAATTATGTGATAATATTATGTGATGATCTAGTTAACACTGGGGTCTGGACACAGAGTCATCCTTCTTAGTACTACCAGGACTCCCTCACAGGTAGGTCTAAGTCTGGTGCAAAGCAACAACTAAACAGTGAGCTTTAAAGTACTTCTCTCCACACTTAAACCTCTCTTCACTCACACCAGACTCAGGAGATTAACAAAAACACCAACCACCCAAGAAGAGCTTCAAAACAACTCAAGTGTAGCAGGGCTCTCTGAATCTTCTTTAACATGATTCAGAGAAGGTCCTCCACCAGACTCAGAGATTAACAAAAACACCAACCACCCAAGAAGTCTAGCTTCAAAATAGCAAGTCTAGCTCTGAATCTTCTTAACATGATTCAGAGAAGGTCCTCCTGCAGTTTTAGTTTGTTGTTCAAGCTCCAGGACCTGCAGTTGCAATCGGACACAAATTGAGATGACCCAGAGTACCACTAGGCTACTAGCTAGAGAGAGAGAGAGAGAGAGTGAGAGAGTACACACAATAATACACACACCCAAGAGACCCACAACAAACAAGGAAGGAAGGAAAGAAATGGGGGGTATGGATACACATGGATAATCTTCAATACAAGGAGCTACAACACCACCAAAAAATAACCCTTTCATTGAGCAACCACTTGTGTGTGCTATAGGGAGGACATAACAAGGCACAAAATAATAGGTAGGTAGATAGGCGGTACCTAGGTAGATAGGTAAGAAGGTAGGTAGATAAGTAACTAGATAGGTAAGGAGATAGGTAGGTAAGTGAGTAGGTACCTAGGTAGATAGGTAAGGAGGTAGGTAGGTAAGTAAATAGATAAGGAAATAGGTAGGTAAGTGAGTAAGTACCTAGGTAGATAGGTAAGGAGATAGGTAGGTAAGTGAGTAGGTACTTAGGTAGATAGGTAAGGAGATAGGTAGGTAAGTGAGTAGGTACCTAAGTAGATAGGTAAGGAGGTAGGTAGGTAAGTAAATAGATAAGGAAATAGGTAGGTAAGTGAGTAAGTACCTATGTAGATAGATAAGGAGATAGGTAGGCAAGTGAGTAGGTACTTAGGTAGATAGGTAAGGAGATAGGTAGGTAAGTGAGTAGGTACCTAGGTAGATAGTTAAGGAGATAGGTAGGTAAGTGAGTAGGTACCTAGGTAGATAGGTAAGGAGGTAGGTAGGTAGGTAAATAAATAGATAAGGAAATAGGTAGGTAAGTGGGTAGGTACCTAGGTAGATAGGTAAGGAGATAGGTAGGTAGGGACAACACTAGAGATAATAGGTAACTTGAGTGCAACAATTCTGGCCCATCAAAAGTTAGACTACCCCCCTCTTTTTTTCTTCAATAGAAACTTAACTAAAGGAACTTGGTCAACAATAGTAGTACTACTAGCTAGCTAGCTAGCTAGGTACTTTGTACCATAGTTAATTTGGCTACCACAATTTGACCTGTGGTTGGTGGACACGTTGTAGGTAGTAGTAGGCCCATAATTTTCCTCCTCTGTGGTGATGGGTGGGGATGATTTTGAAAACAACTTATGTCATAATTGCTTATGTGGGTGTGGTGTTTTTTCAATTTTTAATTTTTTCCAAATTTGTGATGTTGTTGCATTGGTGATCATTCTCATGGAGATTTTAGCCATGTTTGGCTCTAGACTAACTTTTAAAGTAGAATTTGATTAAAATTCCTTTTATGTCCTAGCTACTTGCTTGAACAACGTGTAGAAATATGGCAATTTTAAAGAAAATTTTAATCAATTAGAAAGGGAATATTTTACAGAATGTTATTTTTTTGAAAAAGAACAATAAATGGAAAAAAACTTGCCTAAAAAAACATTGTTCATATTTTTCTTTTTTAAAAGTATTCATTTTTGAAAAAAAAATTTGCTTTATAATATACTTGAAAAGAGAGATAGGTTTTTTAAGTACATGAGTTGATTTTGTTTTTGAAAAGTTGACAAGCAGGCTCAATTTTGTTGGCCTTGCCTACCAACATAGGCAAGGATATCTTGTTTATATTCATTGTAGAGTATAAGAGCTTAAGGGATTTTGACCCAGAGGTAGTAGGTCTATTTTTATATGAGGATTTTTGAAAGATGATATTTTGACTCATGTTGAAACTTGAAATTATTTATAGAGTTATAATGTCTTGAAGGATTTTGGTTCTTTTTCAAGGATTTTTTGGAAGGTTATACTTTTGTATGGTGAAATATTTGAATTTCGATAAATTTTTTTTTGTTAAAAAGATACTTTTAAATGTAAATGGCAAGGCCATAATGTGACACACCCCTTGTTTTTATTAGTTGCTGAACTTCATACCTATGTAAACCCTGATTTTAATTTGAAATAAAACTTTCTATTTGTATATCGTCTAACATAAAGAAATGTGTACATGGCACAACACCTAGAGAAAATGTGTCAAAGCTAGAAACGTGTGTAAATTTTGAGATGAAAAGAACTAGGGTTCAAACCCCACTCCAAGAACCTCCAATTTAACCGAAACAAGAGGTTCTATAAAAAAAATAAAAATCACCCAACAACATTGGTATCTACTATGTATCATAGGAAAATAATTTTTTTTAAAAACCCTAATGTTTTGGGCTTCTTTTGGTAAAACCCAAAACCTTACTAGGCTTTTAAACTAAACAAAGCATTGAATTTGGGTGGGCCAACATGGGTGTGTAACATGATGTAATTAAACTATTATTTATGTCGCAACCCCACTTTGGCCAAGTGTGGGGGTGAAGCCCAACACTTGGAAAAGTTGGGGAGTTGGAGTCCTTCGGGACTCCCGAATGTTCAGAGCTCGACAGCAAGGGGCAAAACACCTCGCATTGAGGTGTTCTTAGTTTCATTAGAAAGGTCTTGAAACGTAGATATCGAAAATGCCCTCGCATTCTCGATTTGGACATCTGTAGCCCAAGTTATGGGCAAAAGAAGGGCCGGGAGTCAAACTGGCAGTTTGACTCCCGACCACTAA
>Ga0116228_10003079_pt1 | contig 14602 bp, 15 predicted proteins | sample S1TSphfallax_2_FD_89694 | JGI IMG/M metagenome (GOLD analysis project Ga0116228, IMG submission 89694) | Host-associated microbial communities from peat moss isolated from Minnesota, USA - S1T2_Fc - Sphagnum fallax MG | ecosystem: Host-associated > Plants > Peat moss > Unclassified | place...
GGTTGGTCCCAATCAATAGCCAAAAATATTTAAAGATTCTTGAGAAAAAATTATTTAATCTATAACCAAATTAGGTTAAATATTCTTGTGGAACATTGCCAATTTGGATACATCACAAAATTGGGGGGGAGGTGGGGGGGGGAGGGACATGACTAAAACATCAAGTCATGTCACTCTATGTTTTAAATCATCAATAATACTACTGGGTACCCGTTAGTGGGTTCTGGTTATTTTTAAAAAACCTCACAAAACTGTTGGGTTTCATGAAAATTCGGAAAAGAGGAGCCAGGAAGGTTTTTGGGCGGTTATTTTACTTTTACAATTTGGGATCTGGGTTTCAGGACCTCGATAAACAGATTAACTGAAGAAATCGTCCATTACTTCACTGGCCTCTCCCTTCCCCCACCCCTCAAAACCTCCGTCACAGACACAGAGACTTATTGAATTAATATATATGATTTAACATTTGCCTTATGTGATATTTTGTTCCAAAATTTACCTAAAAATTTATAATGAATAATATTTTGAGACACTCAAGCAAATTGTAATCCAAATAAGTATCTTTAAAGGTATGTGCATGATTTAAAATTAGTTAGGCATGGTTGCTAAGCTTATTAATCAATGCTTGATGTGGGTGGATTAATAAAATGGTTTGATTTACACAACTATGTTATTTGCACTCTGCCATTAACCTTCAATTTTTTTTTTGGGTCTCCTCACTTCCTTAATTGTCCCTTTTTTCTTGCCCCCCTTTGTCCCCAAACTTAGTCCATCCCTTTTTGTTTCTCGTCCCCCTTTGTAATTTGACAAATGACTAATTATTATTATTATTTAAAAAGCTAGGGGTAAAACTTATATTTTTCCTTTCTCATTAACTTTTAAACCAAAATATTCTCCTTCTTGGTTCGATGCATCAACATATTTAATAGTTCACCCCCCTAATTAAATATTTCTTCCTTTTTTTTTTTTTGGTTTATAAAGGTCATCATGTTAATATTTTTTGCTCCCTTAGTTTTTATATTGTGTTGTGAGGTGCATAAAAGCAATGGCTCGAGATGACATAATATTCATGTTTGTGATTCTTTTGATGTTTCTTGCTAACATTTGCTCCCCCCAAAATTAATTAAATTTCTCCTCATGTTAGTGGTGAATGTAAAAAATCTTTGTTAGAAAATTTCATGCCATAACAATGTGATTTACTTGGAGAAACAAAGTAAGGATTAAGACGTGATGAGTTGAATCTCTACAAAAAATACATTTTAATATTACTAAAGGTCATGTATGACATTGTTTTCCTTAAATGTTTGATAAAAATACTTTCAATCTTATACTTGATAACATTCCTAATATTTAAGTATTCATTGTAATGTTTGGTCCATTTATTAGTCCATTTACAATTCAATTTGTTAAAAGACCCATGTACCCCTCTTAGAAAAATTGTTGAAATGGTTATATATTGATTAACACATGGGTTATCTCATGAACAAATGAATGCATTTATATGGTATGGGTGCATTCGTGACTAGGAAATATATTAAAATTGTATGTGATGCTTTGTTTGATGATAAAGTAATATTGTAAATTTATTTTCACAATCTTTTTTGGCGATTGAAGATTCAACATCATTGAACAATTTCACGACATCATAAGTTTGCAACAAATATTTGGTGTCATTGATGATTCACAATTCTAAAAAAATGTGAAACAAAATAAACAAGCCATATATTTTCTTGTAAAGTTTTTACAACAAGAAACATTTTCACAATATAATGCTACAAAGTATATGTGATTATGATTATTTGTTTTAGAGATGTTTGTGTTGGTTAGATAGGAGGAGTTGTAGATGGAGAAAAATTCAAGATGTTTAGCTCATATCATGCACTTTGATCACAACAAATTTTGTAAGAACATATTGTTAACATTGAAGGCGTGAAAATTTAATTTTACCTTCTTAGTGATGCTACATATCCCATTTAACCATACTTGTTGAAAGGTTACAAATCTCGAAATAATAATATGGTAGACCAAATTTGATTTGATTATCTACGAACAAAAATTGTGTTTTGATTGAAAATGCATTTGAAAAATTGAAAAGTTGAAGGAAGATTATAAAAAATGTCAATGCATGTGTTGATAAAACCCCTATGATTACTTGTGCATGTTGTCTTATGCACATTTTATTTTTTGGGTCAATTACAAGGTATGATGAACCTAGTGGTATGTGATGTTTGAGCACAAGAAGATCCTCTTTTGGGTTTTGCCAAAATATGCACATATTAATCCCATGAGAAAGTAAAGGAGTTAAGGCTTCTAATGAGGAGATGCAAAAATCTTTATTTACATTTTAGTTACAACACAATCTAAGGAAATAGATTTTAATTTTCTTGCATTAAAATAAATGTGCATTATGTAAAACAAATCAATCAATAAACAAGGGGTGTGTCACATTGTGACCTTGCCATTTACATTAAAAAGGATCTTAAGGAAAAAAGAAGAATTATTATGAAAACTCAAATATTTCACCATGCAAAAATTATAATCTTCAAAAAGTCCGCTAAAAGAAACCAAAATCCTTCAAGGTATTATAACACTATAACTAATTTCAAGTTTCAACACAAGCCAAAATATCATGTTTCAGAAATCTTCATATGAAAATAGATCTATTAACTAGGGGCCAAAATCCCTTAAGCTATTATACTCTATAACGAATCTAAACACAAGGTCCAAGGGCAACAAAACATTAAAACACTATTAAAATTCATGTCTCATATAAGTGTTATGTGGATTCCTTGTTCATACAAGATTCAAAATGCAATACATTATTTAATCTTCTTGAACATCAGGAGGACATCTAGTTTTGAATTCTTATTGCAAGAAAATGTGCCTATTGCAAAGCTGGTGGGTGCTGGTTCACTCCGGCCCTTCACTTTCGGCCCCTAAGCGGCCCTAGTACTCTCAGAGCGTCTATTTGTGGCTCAGAGGACGTGTACAGGCCTTCTGTCTATTACCGAACTGCTAACCGGTGACCGTTGCAACTACGGTTGCGCGAGCGAGGAGCGTCCCTGGTGCTGCAGGCAGCATTCGTCGTTGTGCTGCTCCTCCACTGCGATCCAACCCTAAAAAGCTTCACAACAATTGCAAACACTTGGGGGAGAGAAAGACAATCGATCCATCAATCTATCTATTAATCAATCAATCAATCAATCAATCGCTGCAGTAAGAGATCGAGAACAATCGATCATCATCATCAACCCTCGGAACTCGCAATCTGGAAAACAGGGAAATCGATACCACTTTTGTTCAGAGGAGACTTTTGCAGCAGCTTTGGAATGCAGAGGGATTGGTGGCAGTAGAAGAAGAAGAGGAGGAGGAGGAGGAGGAGGAGGAGGGGGATGGCGCGGGATGGAAGAATTCAGGAGAAGGGTGCTTGCGAGCTTTGGAGCTTTGTTTATGTGATGATGATGATGACGATGATGATGATGGTGTGCTAGAGCTGTGAATACTTGGACTGCTGCTTCATTATCACCATCATTATCAGCCTTTTGCCGCAACGAGTGGTTCCCCAAAGAGATGTTGAACCGGTATGGGATGAACAGGTTCAAGAAGGCAGAATCAGCGGAGCCCTTCTCTGTGAAACCTGGCTCCGTGAAGCAACAAGTACCACCTCCCCAAGAACCGCCTCCTCCGCAACAAGGATTCCAACAAAACTCGAGATCCTCCGAAGCTCCCCCAGCTCCACTTCCGGTACATTCTTCTCCCCCTTCACATGAAACCCTAAATGCTTGATTTCTCTGGTGGGTGCACAGGTAACTCCACAATCTAGTTCTTCCTGTCATCAGGATGGAATGCTTCTTGATGATTAGGATTTGACTCTTGACATGCTGATACCTTTAGTTCTAGAACCTCAATATCTTCTTCTTTTTCTTCTTCTCTCATGTCATTGCAGAATTGCAGAAGGATTGCAGCAGCATGGTATGTATGCATGTATGTGTGTTCTGATGATGATGACAGCATTTGATATAGCTCATCTTTGTTGTTTTTGATGCATGGCTCTTTTGTTGCTGTGATGGTAGTCCTCAAGCACTGCAACAGGATCAGGCGGTTCCAATTGGCAACCTCCAGATTGGGCAGTTGAGTTCAAGCCTGGAGTCTATGTGCTGGAAGTACTCAAAGAAGGCGGTGTTGTGGACAAAGTATGTTTGGAGAAGAAGCGTGCTCTATTTGGGCGACAGGCGCTCATGTGTGACTATGTACTAGACCATCCATCTGTATCTCGACAGCATGCAGCTGTTGTGCAACACAAAAATGGCAGGCAAGTTGTTTTGGTTGTGAGCAACAGTTTGTTGTTACAGTTTCTACAACTTTTACTATCAGTGGAGTCCAAGAAATGGGTCAATTGTTCAGCACGAGATAGACAATAAGACCTTTCTTCTCATTCTCTTGAATGCTTCTCACACACTTTTTGGAGTATATGCAAAGTTACATCATGATCTGCAGATGACCTGAAAGATGATTAGAATGTGCTTGATGAATCATACAGCAGTATGGATCACACAAGTCAGAGGCAGTAGTGTTCAACTTCCCACACTCTTCTTCAGTATCACTCTGATCATGCTTTCTTCTTGCAGTGTCTATGTCATCGACTTGGGCTCTGTCCATGGCACCTTTGTCAGTAATGAGCGACTTTCTAAGGACAATCCTGTGGAACTGGAAGTAGGGCAGTCATTGCGTTTTGCTGCATCAACTCGTAGCTATGTGCTGCGGAAGAACATCCTTGTCCCTTCCTCAGCAGCATCTTCACAGTCGCCTGCCAATTTTGTGTATCCACCAGCTCCTGATCCTGCAGACCAAGAGGCAGTGGTTGCCTACAATACTTCTCTCAACCGGCTTGGAGTCCCAAGCCCTACTTCACTTGCCACAAACCTCCAGAGCAAACCCCGGTATATTTCTTTTCTGCTTCAAGATGACTTGTAGTTGGAATGCTGCTTGAGAAGGACATGTTTATCTTAGGAACAGGGATTGTACTTTTGTATTCGAGGCAGATTTGTAACTAATAGTCATATCACTGTGCATGCATATAAAAGGGATGGATTGACAGAGGTAACAAGGAAGCCTGAGCAGCAGAGTGAGAGACGTGCAAAGCGTGCTAGAATCTCTAGGGTTTCCTTTCGGGATGAGCATGGAGGGGTTCTTGTAGATGTTGTAGGGATCTCAGATGGTGCAGATGTAAGCACTGAGCCAGGACCTATTGGGGTCAGAGAAGGGAGCCTTGTCGGTAAGTATGAATCCTTGGTACAGGTTACTGTCATTCCAAAAGGGCAAGATGATACCAAAGCAAAAGTTCAGGCTAAGAATTTACCAGGTGTTACTCAAAGATTGAAGCAGTATCTTGATAAGGTCAAGTCCCCTGGAAAAGGTGGATTGTATGAGGATTTGTATGGAGATTCTTTGGCTGGATTTGTGGGAGGCTCTTGGGCAGGCCCTGCCAGGAAACTTGGCGAGGCACAAAACCCTGGACTGGAGGATACTGCACCAGGGTTAAAGGAAGGCAAGGGAAATGACACCTCAGGTACAGGTTTGAAACTAGAGGCTCCTCGAGAGAGGAAGACAACCTTAGAAAAAAGCGGAGCTGGTTTGGAAGCAGGTGAGGATAATGATCTTTTCAGTGACTCTGTGGATGAAAGGCCAGTGCCTACACGGTCATGAACTTATACCTGCTTTCCATCAGCATTCTGGAAATCACTGCGGCAGCTGGGCTGAGATGCTTAGAAGTGAGATGCAGTCTTCACTGTGCCCATGCTTCATTGTCAGTTGTAGATTCTAAGAAGCACAACTATCCTACAATAGGGCAGGCCTGTTCAGACACATAAAAGTCTGACCAATACCTGTGCATTTTCCCTTGATGCCCCACTCTAGCTTTTGATAACTGGCTTTATTGAACCCTCCCTTTTCTATTTGGAAACTTCGCTTCAGCATGTCTTCACACTCTGTTCTTCAAATGTATGCAAGTCATACTGATTTGGTAGGAAAGTGTTGTACTTTTGTGATTCCAAGGTTTGTTCTTGGCCCTGCTTTTGAAGTTGGGTTCTGTTCGGCCATGTTCCTGCCTTCATGAATTTCATGCATCTATTTTTTTCCCCTTGAGCAGAGATTAACTGAGCCTGGAGATGCACTTCAAGAGATATTCCCTAGTAGTAGGTTTTGGAACACTTTTTCTGCATTTGGTGAATTGTCTCCAGTGGTTTCATACTCAAATGTGGTGCAATGGTTAGAAATTATGCCAAATTCATCCCTCAGAATATGTATCCTGGGTGATAGTGCACTTCACCAAACAGTTGACCAAATCTGGGATTGTATCCTTATTCCACATGGTAGCTATCACTGTGTCATGTTGGTATAGCCTTGGATTCTTTCAAGCAGAGTAGAATGCATGTCTTGCAATCAAGCTGTATGTCTGGTATTGGGTCTGTGAAGGACATTTGACTGTGAATGGATGCCAAGGAAGACAGGATATATACTGAAGTTAGATGTGCTGCAACAGAAGGCAAGGAACTCTGAGCAGCAAACTTGACAAGTGAGAAGAATTTCTGTATTTTGTTGGAAAAAGAAGTGAAGATACAAGATGTGCAAGGGCAGTGGAAAACACAATGTGCTGCAGGACTCAGTTCAGGTTAGGAATTTGTGTGGAATGTGTGAAACAAAAAGAGAGTACCTAGTCAGAGACTATGGTGAATTTGGTTTTGTTATGAAACCTAGGAGATGGTCATGTCACAAATATGCAGTCTACAGGGGGGCAGAGAGAGAGAGAGAGAGAGAGAGGTGCTGCGACAGGAATCCTTGAAGCAGGATTCAAGTAGTATGTAATTGTTATATCTGTAGTCACAATGCATTTTTCTGGGAGGCTGAGGTTTGACTTAGCCATGTTTTGTACTAAAACCATCAATCATCAACTGTTCAACAAGTTCTTTCTCTTCGCAGTCTTAAGTTTGTGCTTGTTAAAATCACTGGCTAAGAAAGAAGTTGAGGCATTTTAATGTTCTTTGTAATGCTTATGTTATGAGGAGATGACTGTTGATTGGCAAAGCTAAGCTTTACAGCCAAGAAATTGGGTGGCAAATGAATAAAACAAATGTTGGGAGTGAAGAAACATAAAGGGTGACTAATTCACACAACAGACGTTATTGCTCACTTACAGCTGCAAACCTTCTGGACCAAGCAAACCAACTATCAACAACAAATGGTCTTCAATGAAGTGTCAATCTCTCAGGGGCTTTCACTACTACAATTTGCAGCATTTGTGGGGATATTTATTGAGAAGGAAACTCAAATTACAGGGGGAGGGGGAGAGACTAAGAAGAATTCTCATGTAGCAAGAGAACAAGCAAGCAACCAACACGGTCTACAAATACAACCCCCATGCAATTCACTCAATTGACCAAGGGGCCAATTTTGATGACAAAATGCTCTCTATCCCTTTTTCCCTTCAACTCGCACAAATCCTATGTGAAAACAATCTCACCTGATGGGCACTTCATACAACACCCATTGAGACTACTAAAACATGTAAGCAAATCAAAGGTACCATTGCATGAATCAAGTCATACAGTGATACACACTTATAAGCCGAAATGAATCTAATTTTTTGAAATGCGCATTTTTCTGTTAGAGAACATTCTCAACAGACTCAGAAGTGCCTTCATGAAACAAAACTGAAAAGGAGAGTCAGGACAACATGACAATCAGTTGGACAGTGTTAAAATCAGAAACGCTGCAGGTCATTTATATTGCAGTGGTTGCTTGCAGAAGAGAATCCAAAGCCTCAAGATTTACTTCAGATACTTTTTTTGTTGGATCCAGGCTGCGCCCACCATGTCGTATGCCCACGTAGAAGCTTGCATACATGTTGACGCGGTCCATATATGTCTCACTTGATGTAATGCGCACAACTGAATAAAGTTGCACATAAGAAAACTAAGTATTAGTGAGATACACCAGTATATCAAAACATGCACTATTCTATCTATCAAACTGCACATGTGAAATGACTCGGATTGTTTTGCATAACACTTGGAAAGAGCAAATGTTCCCATGAGCTGTTGACCCTATGAGTTCTCTTTTGCAATGAAATAGATGGCCGGTTCTCTGTCTTCTGTATGTCCAGTCTGCTTGGGGGTTGTTCTAGATACCAGGGGGAGTGATTCTTCTGGATATTTGAGGTTTATGTTGGCATTTTCATCCCATTGAAACAAGTCTCTGATTATCTCTAGGGTAACATCATAGCCTAAACTCTCCACTGAAAAGGTGATACTATTAGTGGGAATATAGAGAATATCCTGATTTCCTCTGAAGACATAAATTCAATGTAGATCAGCTGTTGATTGACTTACCATTAAATCCTGCTTTCTCAATACACTTAGCATATTTAGGTCTGCGTGATGCACTTCGCCAAATTACACGACCTCCAGGCTGCAAAATCATGGTCACCATCAGAATGCATCAGGCTTCAAGTTCTCATACATCACATTGAATAGCTTTCCCAGTTTCCAGTAAAAAAACATATTTTCTATCCATTCTTACCTTTACTTGATCCTTCAAGGCTGCACACAAAACATCGATGTCGTCTTGCTCAAGCCAGTCAACATGATCCATCAATATAACCTGCAGACTTCAGAAACCTGTTCAGTTGACAAATTGTGACATGCCAAGAACAAGCCAGGAGTGAAAATGCACACACCTCCCATTGAAGATACTGATAGAACATTGACATACCTTTGTGTACATGCGCTTCCTCAACTCCTCAACAAATGCAGTAGTTCGAATGAGTAGGCGCTCTTCACTTGCTAAGTCTACCTGCAATCATTCAAAAGTTAAGGATGTTCTAGATACTTTTATAATCAAGAATACAAAACCAAAGGTTGCTCTGTAATCAGAAAGGAAGAAGTCAAGGATATAAAAGGGCATGTATCAACAAGAAATGATAGGACTACTTCACACTTGCCTCAAAACACCTTCAGAAAAGCCATTCAGGAACTTCTACAACAGGAGGTGAGTGCAAGTTTTCAATGTAGCAATCCTCCAACCACACATTAGGGCATTTTCTCTACTACAGGGTGACAAGGCACACTTTGTCAAGATATAAGAAAGAGATTCACCTTCAGCTTATTGAAAACCTCTTCTTCAAGAAACCTTGGACAGCAGTGCTTTGAAAATTTCCCAGTCAAACAGCATCGATAGAAGTAATTGCTGAGATACAAATCAAAAAAATTGGTTTAGGTTTTTTAAGTCATAAGCATGTATAAATGAGGGTTTGACATCTGATTTGGTGAGCTTCCACCAACACTTAATTCAAGTTCTCCATTGTATGTCACAGCAAATGACCATGTCTCCATATCAAACACACTTCAATGAAGCACCATGGAATTTCTTGGAGCAACCAAAACAGATCATTACCTCTACAGTGCATAAAATAAGTTGGGTTTCCAAAGGCTATCCCTTTCATATTTCAACTGCACACTTTACTAACTATAGAAGAGGTGCATAACAAACTTACCTGTCACGAAGATGGGAGTATTCAGCTGTAGAGTTCAAGCATCGTACAACATAACTGAGTAGAAAAAAAGGAGCAGTCAGTCAGTTCCTTTCAATATGTCAACAATCCAAGATTTGCAGGAGCAAATACAGTTTGTCATATCACAGCCACATGCATTGAACAACACTAAACCAGAAACTTTCTAATTCCACACAATCAGAAGACAATGTTGCACACTGAGCCTTACTTATAGATGTTATCCTCCTTGCGAATAAGGTTGAGTTGACCTTTGCACACACCAGCACAGAACCATAGGACCACTGGGTTTGTGACAAGGAAAGCTGAGAGTCGTGTGACAATGTTCGCCTGCAAGAGCCACTTGCCAACTGTAGCAAACCTGTGCAAGATTGAGAAATGGAACCCATTAGTCACGATCCCCAGGTTCTGTAGGACGATACTTTATGATACCATCAAAATAGGTATATCCCACACAAACCTCAACCACTGGGCTTTTGGCTTAATTCTATGGTAACAATAAGACTCACCAAAGTTCTTTCTGGTGTTCCAAGGTAGGAGCATTCACAAGGCTTTCAATCCAGTGTTGCTGCAAAATATACAATCAATGTAAATAATGTGTATTGTCCTCATCTGCAGAGCTTCTCCAAGAAATGCTTAAAGGAAGTAATGGCACTGCAATTGTTGTCCTTATACCTGGCGTGTTATTTTGGCCAGAGCTCGTACAGCCCGGATTAGTCGCCCCATACCACCTGTGACAGATGCCAGAATTTGGTAAGCAGCTACACCTCCAACTCTCTCCAGGTAATGACATAGAAATTAGCAGAGAATGCTAACCATTTTATACACTGTACAACAGCACATACCATGATAGTACAACCCATTCTTGAAGTAGCGCCTCTTCCTTGACCTACATCCATAACATCAGACATGTTCAGAAGATTTAAAAAGTTGCATTGCTTAGCATGATCCGGACAGTTAAATACAATGGTGAGAAATCCTATAAGAGCAACCTCCATAACTGAGGAGCTTGCGAAGTCAAGAAGAAAGAAATTACCAAAACTTGGAAGCTCCTTGGCTAAGAAAAGGAGCAATCTCCCTTTGAAACAACAGTGGAAACTTTGGATGGACACCCTCTCCAAACATTTGCCACACATCTTGGAATGGCAACCTGAAATACAGCCAATCTACTTCCAGAAAATCAGTGACTGATCTACATTTATGCACAGTCTCCTATACTGACAGTTGAGAGCAGTACAATGATAACATTGTAAATAGCTGCAAATGAGGATAATACCGGACAATAGCCACTCGCTTCAGCTCCAGCAGATAGCTCTGAGCTGGGTTGATATCCACAGCCACAACTTGGTGAGCACCCTACAATTTCTCAATGAATGATCGAATGCTGTCAGTTACAAAACAAGGCACCAAAACCCTCCAGGAAGGGTCATCCCCAGTGAACATGACATTACTACAAAGAACTTTTTATGCTTACCTGATAGACAAGGTCCAAGGCATTGCAGCCTCCAGAGGTTAGAGTTAGAACAGTGTCGTCTCCATTTATATGCAACACCTTGTCATCCTCCCTAGGATCCTCCCAAGACAGTGAATAGAGGAACGTAGGTGGGAATGCAGGTGGTCGCTTTGCTTCAAACTCATCCGAAGCCCTGGCAGGAAAGCGTGCTAGATTTTGTTCTGCAGCATTTTGTGGGCATGAGTTCATTGTCAATAACATTACACTTGCATAACAATAGTAACTACCCCAAATCACAAGCTACTGATGTATGTTGCCAGTCTTTACTTTTGCCATGGCTATACCACACAGTTGTGTGTGGCAGGCTACACTATGTTGTGTTCTGTAAGAATCTAATGGCAACAAGTGCTCAAGAAAAGGTCTGCATATCACACTGATCACAGACACTAATCAGATAAGTCACATTGAGTACTTTGATCTGGCAAAACAAAGTGAGAGCACAGGAAAAAATGCAAACTGACTTGTGTAATCACGGCGCCGACCAATCCACTGATAATAGGGAGCTTGCAGTACTGGCACGTAGGGGATCTTTCCACGGGCATTATACTCATAAACTGCATCCACAGGACATCAGACCTTCATCAGAATCTGCAAATCATGTACAACAACCATGAAACTGAAGTTGACAAAAGAAACAATGGTAACTGAATATAACTTTGCTTTTGCCTGTCAAACTAGACACCAGATGCGAGAGCCTACAATAGTCCACAACCTTGAGATCAAAACTGCAGGGATTCATCAGTCGAATCAAACTGACAGTACATGATTTCCATAAGGGAGATAGTCACAAACAAAAGTTGTCAGAGAAACTCCTGATCTGGTGCAGATTCTGTGCTGATATGTCAAAACATATGATTTCCTCTATCATAATACACAGGAATGCTACACACAGTTGAATCTATTCTTTTCTCTCAACTTTCATGAGAATACAGGTGCTGTACCTGGTTCAAGCTTGTGCTCAAGATAAAGTCGCCTCTCAGGTCCCAAGTCTGCACATTCAGACAGAAAGAATTAGGTTTAAGAGGTAGAGAAGCATTGTGGTAATCAAACTATCAAACCAAAGAGCCAAAACAGAAAATAGAAAGCAGACAAAACCCTGCCACACTACAAAGCCACCATGAAAGGACATCTGTTTTGCATTTCTTACCCCACCATCAACATGGACCAAACAGGAACCACTTCTCTCTCATATCTATGAAATCAAAGAGAAATCTCCACAACAATAGTTTCAAGGTAGCACTACAATGACGCCATAGTGTGCAGAGGCTCTAACACACATTAGTAGAGGAAATCAAGCAAGGAGAGAGAGAGAGCCTAACCAATGCCATCAACATCAAAGACACTTCGCCAGAACCAGCGCTGTATGTAGCTGTGCTGACGGTTGGGGAGATCATACTTGGCAGATGTGAAGAAATCGGCCACACCCATGATTCCATCCTCTGCTAAGTTGCTGACTGCATTGTCAATTGCTGACATGAAGTTGGGGATCACTGTTGTATCACAAGGAACAAAAACAACAATAGGGGATCAGATTGCTGTGGAACAAATCGAAAATACATGAAATGTCTCCGCATCATATGTCTGTGGAAATCGGCTGAAACAAAGTTGGTAGTTCAAGACTTACTTGTCAGTGAGTAGGAGAAGGTGATGAGAGTGGCAGGTGTAGCAGGAGTGAACGTGCAAGCATCGCCCTCGACTACTTCAACATTATGCCAGCCTTGACTGATCACTTTCTGCCGAGCAACTTCACACAAGGCAGAGCAGATGTCCACGACGTAGATCTTATCAAAGGATTCGAGATCAATGAACTGTGACATCATGTCAATGTTCTCGGCCGTGCCTCCTCCCATGTCTACCCACGTCAACCCTGTAGATCCACGTAGTCGCGCTGCGCAAGATGCCAACATCGGCATACGACCGTGCAAGAAACTTGCCCGGAACCTGTCATCTGCCATTTTTTCCACCATTGCCAAGAACAACTGTTACTGCAAGGTTTTTTTTTTTCCTGCTCAATCGAGCTCTGGCTTCACAAAGTGATGCTGCTGCTGCACATCTTCTGAAACAAGCTTCCGGAGAAAACGATCTAATAATGACGCTCAATCTAGTATCCCCGCCCGGAGATAATTAAGTATTCAAGCTTTACACAAAAGAGATCCGAGGAGCGCAAGCCTTCGCTCAACCTTCCCAGGAAACCTCGCAGACTGTTCATATTCCCACGACTTACCACATAGTGTTTTGCTTCATTCGTTACCAAACAAACAGCGACTCTATCTCTGTATCAATCACTATCCTAAAAGATTGTCAGCGATCAATCCTCATTGCTTCTGCAAACAAGAAAGCCGCACTGACTACCTCATTTCTTCACAACCAGCTAGTGCGGAAAGGACAAAAAGAAAGTTCAGGCATTATCCTGCCATTGACACTCTTAGATCCAAATCGTATTGCAGTACTACATCACTCACTTCAGATCCTGAGAGATTGTCTTGGCACAAAAAAAGACAACTCCGTTTGAATCCGATCCATCTGCCACAGCACACACACTCCCCCTACCAAAATCCCCTCCACTTATACCCCAAACAGACACTTCTCTGTAGACATCAACCTTCTCACATCACTCGTACCAGACGCGACAACTCCACAAACGACCTCGAGTCATCCAGAGAGAGAGAGAGAGAGCTCCAGATTCACTACCGACAAACCTCCTAACAGTGCAGAAATGCGTCAAGACGGAAAAAAGCTCACAGCCAGCGCTAAACTGGAGGGAAGAGAAAACTCTACTGACATCAACAACAACAAACGGAATCATCCCGTACTTGAAGACAAAAAAAATCTGAGAACGACTATGAAGAACGAACACTCCCGCAAAACAAGCACAGGTTTCCTGCAACGAACTCCTCCTCCTCCTCCTTCTCCCTCCCTCTTTCCAACAACACTTACAAGCATGTGCTTGAGGCCCGTAGAAAAACTCCAGACGCTCTTTGTGGGACGTCCCTCGCACACCTCGCAGCCACATTGCGGCCAGGCAGTCGGCATCCTGCTTCCAACCCTTCACCTTCTCGATCGGCCACACCATTGCAGCAGCAGGTGGCAACAAAGGCGACAGAAGAACAACAAGAGATGGAGCTCGGATGCGGTGCTTCGGTGCACGGCGGAGACGAGAACGAACTCCGACACTCCCTCCTCTCGTCGTCTTCTTCTTCTTCTTCTTCTTTCCCCCAGTTTTTTTTCCTTTCTGCCCGTGAAAATCTGCCCGGTATAATAAATAAGATACCGAGGTGATTTTTAAATATATATATTTTATACGATATGTTTACTTTACTATGTATTTATTACATTTGGAGTGTATTTATCATTGTATTATACATACATATTATTCTCTTTTTTTTTCATTTTCTTTGTGTATAGCAATGTTTTTTTTGGAAATTTTTGTTTTAAAGTCAGAGTGGTTATCATCCCTAGGAAGATTTAGCCAAATCTGGCTATACACCATATAAGAAGTTTAAAACTTTAATCATCCTTCTATA